>Ga0233435_1003744_pt1 | contig 11331 bp, 11 predicted proteins | sample SI_122_August201_3_FD_182735 | JGI IMG/M metagenome (GOLD analysis project Ga0233435, IMG submission 182735) | Seawater microbial communities from Saanich Inlet, British Columbia, Canada - SI_122_August2016_135_MG | ecosystem: Environmental > Aquatic > Marine > Inlet | place: Canada: British... | reverse complement strand
AATCTATCTGAACGAATACCAATCCATCAGCAAGCTAATCACCGATGTAGATGACTATATTGAGTTTTATAACTACAAAAGATTCCATCAAACTCTAGACTACAAAAAACCAATGGATGTGTACCAAGAAAGTATAAAATTGAACCAGAATAAGAAGAAGGCTTCTTAGGATGTTCTATATAATAAATTTTAAAAAGTTGTCAGAGGTTTTGGGGTGGTAAAAATAATGTTTCTTTTCAAGAAAATAATTTCATATATAACCACAATTTTCTCTGCATGCATACTTGCAAATTTTTTATCTGTATTTTTTATATGGTATAGAATTAAGGCGAAAATTTTTAAAAAGAATATTATTTTTGTTTTGGATTTTAATAGATTTAGAGAAGATATTGGAATTCTTAGAAAAAACACTAATATATATTATGTAAACTTTCCACCTTGGTTGCAAGATAAAATTATAGGTATATTGGATATCTCTCGCATGAGTCAAAAGCAAGAATGGTTGTCAAGATTTATCTTATGTCTATGCAACGCAATAAATTCAATTGGCTTTATTTCAGCTGGAATGCATTATAAGAGACATGAAATTTGGGAAAAATCTACTATTTTTTCAAAAAAATATTTTTATTGTTTGCACAGAGAGGGCATTGGTGCAGATCATGATATGGTTATGAGAATTTCTGTATCTAAAAAGCGTAAATTTCAAGGTTCAATTTTAATGGTTGGTACTGAAACATTAAAGGAATCTTTGGTAGCACAAAGCTATCTTCCTAGTGATAAGATAATTGTTACTGGAATGCCACGATTTGATAAAATTTATAATTACAACAATAGTGAATTCAATCATGTTGGCGAAAAAAACACTGTTTTATTATTTTCATTTTTTATTGGTTTTTTTAGCAATAAAGATGCAGGTTTGTATCCAGTTCAAGGCGGTTTTAGGAAATTATTTGATCAAGTGCACTCTGCAGTTGCGCTATTTGCTGTTAATAACCCTAATATTAATGTAATTATAAAAATGAAGTGGTATGAAGGTAGTGCTAAGGAGAATGTAGATAACGCAATAATAAAAGGTACCGGAGTTTTGCCAGATACGATAAAAAATTTAAAAATTATAGACGACACTCTGGCTCAGGAATTAATAAAACAGTCAAGTGTTGTGATTGGATTCAACTCCACAACTGTGATTGAATCTATTCTTTATAATAAAAAAGTTATAATACCTTCGTTTGCCGAAGCATCAGAAAAGAAAAATATGAATGATGTTTTTTACAGTAATCAAGCAGATTATTTTTATAGGGCAAATTCAAAAGACGATCTAATAGATTTAATAGAAAATTGTTACTATAATAAAAATAGTCTTTTAGAAGCTGATGAATCTTTTATAAATGAAACAATTGGACCATACGATGGAAAGGTTTGCTCACGCATAGAAGACATTATTATTTCTGGTAAAGACAAATCTTATAATTAAAATAGAATGAGTAAAAAAATTATATACCTGCTATGTTCTCCAGGATTTGGCTTGATAGATAGTTTTATTCCTCTGATCCATAGGCTTAAAAAAATAAATGATATTGATGTGTACTTTGTATTTCCTGAAAAAAGTTCGCTTCAAGTAGTTGAAAAGGATAGTCAATTATTTGAAATATCTGATTTGTTATTGGAAGGTGTAATTTTTAAAAACTACACTGATAGATGGATGTTCAGTTCTAATCTCTATATGGCTAAAAAAATGTCAAATATAAGTGATATTGATAAGGCCTTATCCAGGCTTGCAGTTAGGCTTATCAAGGGCAAATTATCTATTTATAAAATTCTATATTTATTTGGAAAAATAATCCTTAATATTGTTAGAATTAAAAATAGAATAAAGATTAGTGTGTTTTATAATAATTCAATATTCGTTAATAAGTTGGACTTGTTTGGTAATGTCGACGCAATTTTATATGATATTACTGCAGAGAATAAAACGGTAAATAAAGAGTTTTTAGAGTATTTTAAATCAAATTTAAAATTATCTGTGTTTCACGGACCTGCAGTGAGATGGTTGCAGCGTAAAAGTGTTGGGTCTCATCTTCTGCAAGATAGAAGCAATACAGTGGTGTACACACACTCTCCTTATGAGAATCAAGGTTACCTGGAAAATTTTAATATTAAAAGTAATAATTTAGTAAATACAGGAATTATTAGACATGATAAAGAATGGATCGATTTTATAATTAACTATAAGGAGAATAGTAGAATTGAACCAGTATTTGATAAGTTTGTATTTCTTATATCTAGACCAGCAAGTCCTTACAGTCCTCCTGACAGAAAGAGAAAGTATCTAGAAGATATTAATAATTTAATTTGTGGTGAATTGGATAGAAAAATTGTAATAAAACCCCATCCAAAAGAAGATATTGATGGATTGGATGGTAAGATGTACGTCGAAGTTTTTGGGAGGAATAACTATAATAAAACATGGTGTTACTCTAATCTTCACCCCATTGTTCTTGGCAATAAATGTGATTTTGGGATAAGCTTCTATTCATGCCTGTCCTCAGACTTAATTGCCTTAGGAAAGCCAACGGTTGAGTATTTAGATTTAAGGGAATTACCATTATATGATAATGATAATTCCCTGAGGGATGATGAAGGGTATCCAGTTTTTGCAGAGAGGTATGCAAAACTTGTTTTGAGTGCCAGTAATTACAAACAGTTTAGGAGGTGTATTTTTGATATATTAGATGATTATGACAATACAATGAGTGCTTTAAGTAATACCTATAAAAAGTACTATCCAAGAGAGGATAAAATTATAAACACAGTGTCCAATGATATTTATAAAAGAATATTATCGGCAGAAAAAAAACAGAATACATTATGCTAAATTCAAAAGAAAAGTTTTCCAAATTTTACAAAAAAAAATTAATTTCTATTATAGAAAGCGTATCAAATAGAGAAATTTCTAAATTTATTGATGCACTTTTAAGCATAAAAAGACAAAATAATACTATCTATTTTATAGGGAATGGAGGTAGTGCGTCTACAGCGAGTCATTTTGTTAATGATCTTTCTATTGGTTTAAAAACATTAAACAGGTCTTTTCGTGCCATAAGTTTGTGTGATAATCAATCAATAATAACCGCAATAGCAAATGATTATGGGTATGAGAATATTTTCAGTAAGCAACTATCTATTTTATTAAGGGAGGGCGATATGGTAGTTGCAATATCAGCATCTGGAAATTCACCGAATTTAATAAAAGCAATAGAGCTAGCAAAAAAAATGGATGCAATTACAGTTGGAATAACTGCATTTGATGGTGGAAGATTAAAGAACATGGTAGATCTTTTGGTCCATGTTCCTACAGACCAGGGTGATTATGGTCCAGCAGAAGATGTACATATGATGTTAGACCATCTTATTTCTAATTATTTAATGGACGCTATAGATATAGAATAATTTTATTATGGGTTCAAAAAAACAGCGCGCCGTAGTAACTGGAGCTACCAGGGGTATAGGTTTTGCAATTGCAAAACGATTGATAAAAGATGGTATAGAAGTTATTGCTACAGGAACGAAAAGAGATGCCAAATATCCTGATGGTGCAATTTACCACTCTGTAGATTTTTTAAATGATGAGTCAGTTAATAGCTTTATTGCTTTTTTAAAGGAGCAGAAAATTGATATTTTGATAAATAACGCAGGGATTAATAAAATTGGTGAATTTGCTTTAATTGATATTGAAGATTTTGATCAAATTATGCGAGTTAATCTACGGACTCCATTCCAGCTATGTCAGGCTGTTATTCCTAATATGAAAAATAACAATTGGGGGAGAATTGTAAACTTAACCTCTATTTTTGGTAATATTACTAAAGAATATCGTGCACCATACTCTTCAAGTAAATTTGGCCTAGATGGTATGACTGCAGCACTTTCAGCTGAAGTATCAGAATTTGGTATTTTAGCAAATAGTGTTGGCCCTGGGTTTATTGATACAGATTTAACAAGAAATGTATTGGGTGATAAGGGTATTGCAAAAATACAAAAAAGCATACCAATGAAGCGTTTAGGGCGAGTAGATGAGATTGCATCATTAGTGAGCTGGCTAGTGAGCGAGGAAAATACCTATATTTCTGGGCAAAATTTAATGATTGATGGAGGGTTTTCCCGTGTCTAGTCAAATTACAATAAAGTCTCACAAAGGAGAATACTCCGCTAATTTTATTCGCGGTGGAATGGATCAATTAAATAATAATCCAATAGAGAATGCTATTTATATAGTAGATCAGAATATTGCCCAACTATATGGTAATCGCCTCAATAATGTTCTTACCGCTAGAACGTTGATTATTGAAGCCAGTGAAGAAAATAAATCCTTAAGCCACTTTCCAGATTATATTGAGGCATTAGTTAAGTTAAACGTTAGAAGAGGGCAAACATTGGTCGCCATTGGTGGAGGGATTATTCAGGATATCACTTGTTTTTTAGCCACAACAATGATGCGTGGTTTATCATGGGTGTTCTATCCAACAACATTATTGGCACAATCAGATTCCTGCATTGGATCAAAATCTTCTATCAATTCAGGTGATATAAAAAATATTTTGGGCACCTTTACTCCACCAAAAAGTATTGTAGTGGATGTTGATTTTTTGCAAACATTAAAGAAAAAAGAGATCTTCTCTGGTATTGGAGAGATGATTAAGGTACATGCAATCGACTCACCAGAGAGTTTTGACAAAATTGCAAGCTCGTATGAAGAAATAATAGCGAATTTTGACATTATGGAAAGGTTTATTCACAACTCTTTAATGATGAAGAAGAAGCTAATAGAGATAGATGAGTTTGATACAGGGCCACGCAATGTGATGAACTATGGGCATAGTTTTGGGCATGCAATTGAAACAGCAACGAATTATGAAATACCACATGGCATAGCAGTTACAATTGGCATGGACATTGCAAATTATTTTTCAGTAGATATTGGAGTATCAACGCAAGAGCATTTTGAACGTATGCATCCCGTAATGGATAAAAACTGCGCTTCGTATCGTCATGTCAAGATCAATACAGAATTACTTGTATCTGCTCTTAAAAAAGATAAAAAAAATAGTGCTACACAACTGCGTTTGATTTTGCCTGATCAGAATGGAAAGATTTCGATAGGCTTGTATGATAGTAATAAAGCACTAACTGACACTATTAATGAATATTTTTCTAAATACAGTAAGGTGACTTAATTGTGAGATCATTAGTAATTGCATCACGCTCATTTTCAAAACACCCAGTATTAAGAAAAGAGGTATTAAAGCGTTATCCGAATGCCAAGTTTAATGACGAGGGTTTGTCATTGAATGGTGAGAGCCTGATAGAGTTTTTAGATGGACATGAAAAGGCAATTACTGCTTTAGAAAAAATTGATGATTCAATCCTTAAACTGCTACCAAATTTAAAAGTAATTGGTAAATATGGCGTAGGCCTAGATATGATTGATCTTCATGCCATGAAAAGGCATGGTGTGAATTTAGGATGGACTGGAGGTGTAAACAAAAGATCGGTATCAGAGTTGGTGATTTCTTATTCTATAGCTTTACTACACCGAACAATATTTGCCAATGCTGAAGTAAGAAAGGGGAAGTGGTATCAAGTTAAAGGTCGACAATTATCAGATTGCACTGTAGGAATTATTGGCTGTGGACATGTAGGTAAAGATTTGGTTAAGCTACTACAACCATTTAACTGTAAAATTTTAGCCAATGATGTTTTAGACTTTAAGGATTTTTATAAAAAGTATGGGGTCACATCTGTAGGACTGGAAGAATTGATTCGAAAATCTGATATAGTAACACTCCATCTACCGTTAGATAAATCCACTCAGAATATACTGGATAGTGATAAGCTCAGTCTTCTAAAAAATGATGCCGTCTTGATAAACCTAGCTAGAGGTGGTTTAATTGATGAAGTTGCGTTAAAGGAATTACTGAATAACAATAAGATTGCTGGTGCAGCACTTGATGTCTTCGAAGTTGAGCCTCCGGTCGATCCAAGCTTTGCGACTATGGATAATGTGTTAATTACACCCCATATTGGCGGTAGCACAGAGGAGGCAATACTTGCTATGGGTATGGCCGCAATTGAAGGGCTTGAAAACTCAGAAGACCCATTGAATTTCTTATAAACTGCAAAAACAATGGATAAAGTAAAATTTGGTATAGCTGGTTACGGCAAGATGGGAAAAATTAGAGAAGAGTCTATATTAAACTCTTCTGATGCAAAACTTATATCTATATATGAAATATCAGAATATTCTCATAATGACAAAAGTATAGTTCAGTGTAATTCTTTTGATGAGTTGCTAACGACAGATATTGATGCAGTCATAGTGTCTGCTTATGTTTCAGTTGCAGCAGATTATGTTATAAGGGCATTGAGCAGGGGAAAGCATGTTTTTTGTGAAAAGCCTCCTTCGATGACAGCTAAAGAGATGACAAAAGTAATCGAAATTGAAAAAAAAATGGGCAAGGTGCTTAAATACGGATTTAACCATAGATTTCATTATTCAGTAATGGAGGCAAAGAAAGTTATCAATGATGGTGGCATGGGGAAAATGCTATGGATGCGTGGAGTGTATGGAAAAGCAGGAAGTATTGATTTTCATGATAATTGGAGAAATTACAAAAACTATTCTGGTGGTGGGATTCTTCTAGACCAAGGTATTCATATGATCGATCTTTTTAGATATTTTTCCAATGATGAGTTTACGTGTTTAAGCTCGCACCTTGCATCATCATTCTGGAATGTAGAGTGTGAAGATAATGCATTTTTAACCTTGAAGTCTAAAAATGATATTGTAGCCACACTTCACTCTTCCGCTACTCAATGGAAGCATAAATTTCTTTTAGAAATGGCATTTGAAAATGGATTTATTAATTTAGATGGTATTTTATCTTCAACTAGAAGCTATGCTCCAGAAACAATGATTATTGGTAAACGAGAATTTGAAGATATTACCTTTGCTATGGGCAAGCCAAAAGAGTCAATTACATACTATGAATATGACAATTCATGGGAATTAGAATTAAAAGAATTTATTGATGCTGTTAATGGTAAGTCTGTTATAAATAACGGTACAAGCGAAGATGCATTAGAAATAATGATGTTGACTGATTTTGTGTATAAGAATTAAATAATTATGAAAATTATAGCAATGATTCCAGTTAGAATGGGAAGTAAAAGAGTAAAGTCTAAAAATCTAAGACTACTTAATGGAAGGCCATTAATTGAACATATTTTAGACACTGTAAGTAAAATTGATTTGTTTGATGGTATTTATATTAATAGTGAAGATGAAATTTTTTCAGAGATTGCTGAAAAATATGGGGTAAATTTTTATAAGCGCCCCAATCATTTATCTTCTGATGAGGCTACTAATGATGAGTTTGTCTATGAGTTTTTGAAAAATATAGAGTGTGATATCTTAATTCAAGTATTGCCAACTTCTCCATTTTTAACTAAACAAGAAATTAAAGACTTTGTAAATAAAATGATCACTGATGACTTGGATACTTTAGTGTCAGTAGAACATAAGCAAATTGCTTGCATATATCAAGGTAAGCCTATTAACTTTGGAAGGCTTGAAAAGAATCCTCCATCACAAACAATGACACCGATAATGTCTTATGCTACGGCTTTAATGGGATGGAAGTCATCTGTGTTTATTGAAAATATAGATAAAATAGGAGTGGCTTATCATGGTGGAGAAGGTCACACTGATTTTTTTGAACTAAAGGGTTATTCTACGATTGATATTGATAATGAAGAAGATTTTTTACTTGCCGAAGCTGTTTCACTTGCTTTAAAACAAGGAGGTGTAAAACCAAAGTACTATGCTCGAGATAAAAAGGAGCGAAGTGAAGTGGACGTTCCCTCTATTCTGGCAAAAGATGGTGTTGAGGTAAATGATTTGTTTGATGTGAATAATGAAGTGGTAGCAATGACTGACATTCTAAAGAGTATGCCGAAAGATAAATCTTGGAGTAAGCGTGTAGTTGACACTGAAAGTAACTCAATGACAGTTATTTGCCAAATGCCTGGAGAAGGCAATAGAAAGCACCACCATCCTGACTGGAATGAATGGTGGTATATAGTTGAAGGTGAATGGGAATGGGAAATTGAAAATAAAATTAAAAAGATTGTAAAAGGCGATATTGTATTTATGGAAAAAAATCGTAAACACAAAATAACAGCATCAGGTTCTGGTAGAGCTATACGAATGGCAGTTAGTCGAGCTGATGTAGCGCATGTGTACGAAGAGTGATTTATGAGTAAGAATGCGATTATTATCGGTGGCACATCAGGTATTGGGTTAGATACAGCTAGGTATTTGAGAGATAATGGTTATGATGTTTTGGTTGGTGGGCGTACCCCACTTAAGAATGAGACTGACATTGCCTACTTTCAGATTGATGTAACTGATGAGTTGTCTGTAAAGCAATTTTTCTCTTCTATTTCATTTAAGTGCATAGATTCAATTATTTATTCAGCTGGAATAACTAGTAGTAAAAAGGACGTTCGGAACTTTGATGTCAATGAATACCAGGAGATTCATAATGTAAACCTATTGGGGGCTATCTTAACTCTTAAATACGCTTATACTTTATTGAAAAAAGGAAGAGGAAGGGTGGTTATTGTCAGTTCTTTCGCATCACGTACATATAGCCAGTTTTCTGGCTTTGAATATACGGTTACAAAAGCTGCTTTAAGTGGTTTAGTTAGGCAGTTGGCTGTTGAATGGGCAAGCGACGGAGTGTTAATTAATACAGTTTTTCCAAGTATGGTGGACACTCCACTGCTCCGTGAAAATGTAGCATTATCTATTTTAGAATCTATTGAAAATACAATCCCTTTGGGGCGAATAGCTCAGGCAAATGAAATTTCGCCAATGATTGAATTTCTTGTTAGTGATAAAAATACATACATTACTGGATCTGGTGTTGATATTAATGGCGGTCAGTTTCTTTCAGGTTAGTAAATAAAAAAAACATGAGATGAAATATATTATAGGTGCATATGCAACAGCTCCATCTTTAGCTGATAATGACAAATTAAATGAGCATAAATTTTATGAGAAATTGATTGAATCGATACCCGAAATACGAGGCCTGGAAATTCCATTTTGGGGTAAAGAAATCCATCAGTTTGGCTCTGATTTTTTACTTGATATTATTGACAAAAATTGGGAGAATGTACTTACCTGTATTCCTGGTAGTATGTCAAAATTAGCTAAAAACCCTAAATTTGGGTTAGCTTCAGATGATGAAAATGGTAGAGCTGAAGCAATAGCTATGCATAAAAGAGCAAACCAAGTTCTGCATAAAATGAACGCATATTATGGAAGGCAGTCTGCAATAGCGGTTCAAATTGCTACTGCACCATCTACACCTGTAAAGTATGTATCATCTTCTACAGATTCTCTTTTAAAATCTATGGAAGAAATTTTAAGTTGGGATTGGGAAGGGGCAAAAATTGTTATTGAGCATTGTGATACAGCGGTTGATAATATTCCCTTTGAAAAAGGTTTTCTGACTATAGAAGACGAAATTAAGACGTTAATAGAGTTACAAGACATGCATAATGTTGGTATAACTATTAACTGGGCGAGGTCAGCAATAGAGGGGAGGAATATAAGTAAGCCTTTAGAGCACATTGAAATGGCATTAAAGAACAATATTCTATCAGGATTAATATTTTCTGGTGTATCAGACAATGATATTCAATATGGAAGCTGGAAAGATACACATATGCCATTCGCACAATCTTTTGATGTGAAATTCTATGAAGAAAATTCATTTTTAACATACGAAAATATTATTAATACTTTGAAATCACTAAACGTTAATGATCTGGATTACTTGGGTATTAAGTTATTATCTATGCCTATAGAGTCTGCCACTATTGAGAGACGCATTGGAATAAATTACGATGCTGTTTCTATATTAAATTTGAGTATTTGATTATTTTTAGAGTGTATTTTTTTGATTCTTCTAATAAACAAGAAAGATATAGATTTGTATCTAATGCCTATTCACATAAGTTGTTGGTAAATCCGACTGATGAAAGGTCGGTTCGTATAAGGCCAAATCTTGCTTTTTCAGATAATGAATTAGATGAATTTTTCACTAAGATTTACAGTGCGATAGATTGAAAAAATACTATGATTTATGAGAACACAGAACACGCAGTTTTTGTAGAGCCTGAACAACAATGGGTGGTCGAAGATATCCGTATTGAAAAAATATTCATGGAGTTTGACGAAGGGGGGGTAATAGAAATGCGCGATATTCAAGTGCATCATTATTTAATCGTTTATATTAGATCAATATTAAAAGTATTTTATTATTATTTTAAACAATTTTCCATCAAGAATGAATTGTCAACATGTCAGCATATGTCGTCCATACTTCTCTATTCAGGTAGAGGTGGCTATGAGTTAGATCATTTTAAAAAAATATTTAATGTGAAAGATATGAGCATTTGTCAGATTAGTGGCTTTAATTTGGTTGATTTTATGAAAGTTAAAAAGATTTCACTCAGGGTTTTTTTAATCAGTGTTCATCAATCTATATTGACTTATTTTTCAGTATTAAAAAATAAGTTGCCTCAAGGTGCGCACTATGCCATATTGCAATATGGTCATAATAATATAGTCAACTATTCATTCTTCGATGTTTTTTTTAATAGCTTAAAAAAAGAATTTCCAGATTGTGTTATTTACACAACTGGTGTCACGCTACCAGCGTACGCAACTATAAAACATAAATTGAAAACGATACAATTGCACCATGGCTTGATATCAAAAATCGATTTAAATGTTTATCCGCGGTATTCTGAAATCTATGTATATAGTAATGATGAAAAAGAGTATTTAGATGATACTAGCCTTGGGTCTATTGTACGTATCTATCATTTTGATAGTGCAAAACGATATGATCGTTTAGCTGTCCTTATTTTACCTACAATGATATGTGGTGATATTGGCGAGGGTGAGATCTTAAGTCTGATTAACACTTTTAGAGTACATGGCTATACAATTTTATTAAGAAGGCACCCTCTTAAGTCTTCTTGGGACATTCAGACATGGAAGAAAAAAATTAATTTTACAGATGATGTTTATGCAATGGATTCAGCGTCCTCTATTCAGGATGCCCACCCTAGTTTTGTGATTGGCTGGAATAGTACTGCCTTGTGTGAGGCGTTAAATATGAAAATAATACCGATAAGCATGATGGAATTACTGAACAAAAAAGCTACTGGTCATTTAAATGTCTATCGGTTTCG
>Ga0233435_1003729_pt1 | contig 11380 bp, 6 predicted proteins | sample SI_122_August201_3_FD_182735 | JGI IMG/M metagenome (GOLD analysis project Ga0233435, IMG submission 182735) | Seawater microbial communities from Saanich Inlet, British Columbia, Canada - SI_122_August2016_135_MG | ecosystem: Environmental > Aquatic > Marine > Inlet | place: Canada: British... | reverse complement strand
AGAAACAAAACGATTAAAATATCAATCGTTGCTTAAAAACTACAAGGATAAAATCCACATTACAGAACCCGAACAAACACTCAATACTTTCAATTCCAAAAGTTGTAATATTGATAAGTTCAAAGAATATATCACAAAAAAGATGGAAGTAAATGATATAGTAGTTCCATTATATCAAAATATTCAGTTTCGTAAATACAAGTGGTATGCTTTTATCAATAAGAAACGAAGTGAAGATAATATGTTGAATATGATTGAGAAAAAGTATAGCAAAGACCATACCATTATCATAGGAGATTGGAGTATAGGGAAGCAGATGCGACACTTTATTTCCACACCTAACCTATCACTAAAAAGAAAATTAAAGGAGCGTTTCAAAGTGTATAACATAGATGAGTTTAGAACATCTTGTATATCCTACAAAACAAAAGACCTTTGTAAAAATCTGTATTTGCCTGATAAAAAAGGCGAAGACAGAAAAATCCACTCAATCCTAACATATCAAATGGAAAACAACAGGAAAGGGTGTATCAATCGTGATAAGAACGGATGTAGAAACATCCAATATGTATTCAACTACTACAAGAAGACAGGAAAACGACCAATGAAATATAGTAGGGAATACAAGTTTGAAAGAATAGCATCAACCACCGAAACGAAAGTGGAGGTTGTCAAGTGTGCTAACGCCTGAAAAGGTGCCTTTACACCACAATAAGAAAAAAGAAATGGACGATAATTTTATTTTTTAAGATAATTTTGTCTCATTTTTCTTTTTAGTCGGTGTAACGTAGATATAATTAGACATGACTGTGTGAATATTATCAAAAATGAATATTTACTTGTCCTATTAACATATACTTGATTCCTTTTGTTATTTGACGAACTTCATTTTGAATTTTACTATTATACAGTAACAACTCGCCTTTTTCTAAAGAACTTGTCAACCCATCATTGAAACATATTTCTCCACCTTCAAATTCAGTCAAATCATTCAATGTAATATTAAATATCATGAACGAATCGTATTTTATTGATAGACCCGTGGGTGTATTATCTGACAATTTTATTACATGTAAGTCGGTAACATTTATATTACTATCATCCGGCAGTTTGTATGATTTCATAATTTTTGTTAATATCGTTTGTGTTAAGGTTTCAAATATAATTCCAGTGAATGGTTGTTTTTTTTCGATTGAAATATAACTAATTGGATAATTATGGTGTTTTTTCGTTTCCCAACCATTATTTTCGGTTGCATGAAGTTCACATGATTTTATAATATAACTGCATATATCAGATGAATATACATTTGTATAAACAAAACGTTGTAAAAAACGATTATATTTTATGCCATAATCTGAATCAACGATGTTAATGAAATCGTCCACAATGTCCCCATGTTTATCTGTTAACTCTTGTTTTTTTTCTTTTTTTTGAACGACTATATCATGATTAAATTTGAATGTAGTAGATTTTGTATTGTTATATTTGTTATCGGTATCAATGAATTTTTTAAATACATCGCATGAATCATTTTTATTATGATATAAAATATTATTAACTAGTTCATAATTTATTATTTTTTCGGATACGGGTATATTACAAACGCATGATTTATGTATTGTTATAATGCGTGTATCACTATCAAAATCATCCGCATATTCAGTAGGAGGATTATAATAGGATAAATCATTTGGTTTAATATTTTTCCATAAATGTATAATTAAATATTTATCAATATTATCTCCATCAACAGACGATTCAAATGAATTAACGTCACCGTAGTAATATTTACTTTCAAATGTAATATGTTTATTTTTCTCGGGCAATGACAAGGTTATCTCTGTATCGGTACCAAACTGTTTATAGTTATATTTCTTACTGTCTATATTGGTTAATATATGTGGATTATTATTCCTCGTATATGACAGACTAGTTAAATATGGATGCAATGGCAGTTGTTCATTATTATATGTTACAGTTGATTTAATATTCTGACTTTTTGGATTATATGAATTAAAACCAAATTCAATGTGCCAATGTTGCAATTCATCTATGAAATTTAATCTTTTCAAATGAAATATAGTTATCTCATATACATATTTTTCTAACGCTGTATAACTAGATTTAGTTAAGTCCAATAAAAAAGTTTTGTCACCAAAATTATTGCATATATCCAATAATTGGTCGGTAAGTATATTATCTTCACATATCCATGAATCCACGATATTCATAATTATACATTATTCAGCACGTTACTTCTATATTCCTTTTTTGAAAATCAATTCGCTTATTATTATCGGTAAGTAATTTCGATGTTCGTCCAAACTGAATTCAAATGATTCGATACTCATATCTTCAAAATCGATTAATATATTTGTATTTATGGAACTAAATAGATTTCCTCCAAATAAAAACTCTATATTAGTATCGTAACGAAGTAAGGTTTCTTTATAATGGTTTTCAATATCTGCTTCATTATTGATGTCGATGTGTGAAATATCGTACATCTCACTTGAAACCTCCGTAATAAAGTCATATATAGTTTCAACATTAATAATATCATTATGATATAGATTATATTTATTCTCTATATCCGACACAACCTTCGCATTATTGTAATAGGTACGCGCATATTTTATCATAGCATCTAGTTTAGTTTTGGATGAAGGCATTATGTCAATTATAGTTTTTAGAAAACATTCGCTGAAATCATACATATGCATTTCCATAAATATTATTATATCGTTGGTTTCATTGTTATAAATTATACCATGACGATACACTTCTGGAACAATGATTGAGGTAATGCCTTCTTTTGCAAATATATCTCGAAAAATATTTTGAAAATAGATTTCTCGTAAAAAATTAATTATAAATAGGTCTTTATTTTCATCATTTCGAACAATATGTACTTTATATATTATATCATTTCTCTCGCGAGATATTACCGTACCTTTTACAATGCCGGCTACTTTTAGACTAAGAAGACTCATCGATTGGCTAAATATCTTTATATTCGATGAATTAAATGACAAATCAGTTGATCCAAATACCTCTTCATACTTGTATACACGTACATTATTATACATGTTAGTAATATCTTGTATATGTTCATTATTTAATCTGTGTTTAAAACGCTCGAAAAACATATCTATATAACTTGACATTCTTATAATAATGATGGATATTTTTTTTACACAAAAATTTGTATTGTAAATCGAACGTCGCTATTTTTTGTAGTTGGTACAACAGTATGCTGTAGTGGTCTAGTTAACTGTATAGCACGGTTTTGTTTCGGATATATACCAGTTATCGTATCATTTTCCGTATCTTTATATAAAAACGCTCCTCCCCAATTTTCATTCCATTCGCCGTTTAAATATATTGTAATAGCACCAGCATGACCGCCATCATCATGCCATGGGATATGAGACCCCTGCATCCAATAATAGAAAAAAATACTTTTAATAGACGTTATTTTAAACTTGGTTTTTACTGTATCATTAATTAACGCATATAATATATTTGTACTATTTAATGTATGTACTAACACTACATTGCTATCATTTACCACGTCACTATTCCATGAATGATTTGTTCTAAATGATGAATCTGTCGATGTTAATGTTTGAATACTGTATTGAAAACAAGCATTATATAGATCCTCCTCTAAAAAATTTTCACACATATGCAAATTTTCGGTTTTCATTACAATAATACAGTAAAAAATATTTATATGATTTTTTACTGTAAATAATTAGTTTTAGATTTTAGAACCCAGCGTCATATCCATCGTCACATACACCCATATCACTGTTTTTGATTGCATCTAAATTGTTCTTGATGGTTACATTATTCTTCGAGCACATCTCGGTGCTATCTTCAATAGAACCAAACATTTGGTCGATTTCTTTATTATCTTTGTTTTTCATCTCAACATCCGGTAGATTTTTCATCTGTTCCATATCTAATAATACTTGAAATGAACCAGTACCAAATACACCCATTTGTCCCATCATAACATTAGCAGATACACCTCGCATGTGGTCGAAATCAGCATGCCTAGAAGCATTCAATAATACTTCAGTATGAACCTCAAATGTAGACTTGGAAATAGGTCCAATATCATCATTCAAAATACCAGAACGGAAGATGGAAACCATATTTTCAGTAGACGTCATACGGTCGCATAACAGGCTTAGATGGTGATAATTGATGTAAACATCACTAAATTCCATTACCTCAACAAATTCATTATAAATAATTTGTCGTGCGGCTTCAATACCTAATACACTAAATGCTTCCTTGATATCGTTACCAAACGTACGTGATGAATCTATAAAATCTAGTGCGAGTACATCCATCAAATTACTACCTGTAGTATCCATAATCCAAATATCCTTACGGCAATATTTACCATCATCTTTACCTACGTTATTTTGTAACTTTCTAGGAAGTACGTTGGTAATACCATTTACGCCACGCAAAACGATATTATTCAATAAGTTATCTTGGAAAATACGAAGCATATAAATATCATCAGATTGGTCCAGTGTATCGGTAACACTACGAAGTTTCTTATTTTTTGTAATTATCTTTTCGTTTAACCGGATTCTAAAAACTAAATTATCGGAATTATAATCAGAATACAGACACGAAATATCGTCACCATGACTGTTTGTAATAGCAAAATGAATATCGTCCATCGTAATGTTTTTATCAAGTAAGGTTTCTGTGTCAAATTCTATACGAATAATCCATTTTGATTTTACTTGTTCCTTATCTGGATTTTCGTCAGTATTACATTCATCAACCATATCTTCAAATTCATAAAATTGTTCGATCATTTCTTTATCATCGGCCATTGTAGTGTTCTTGTCGTTCGGGTCGAAGCAAATTTGAACCGATTTTACTACATCTACCAATTTGGTATGTTCTAACATATTAGAATATTGACTGGCCTTATCCTTGTCTAATTCATCAACTTCATTCAAATATACGGTTAATGAAGGGTTCTTGGGATTTTTAGTTAGACGTAATATCTCTTCAATACGAGGAACACCACGTGTAACATTTGACTTCGATGATACACCACTCAAATGAAATGTATTCAATGTTAACTGAGTAGTTGGTTCACCAATAGACTGCCCGGCAATTACTCCCACCATTTCACCCGGATGGACGATTGATTGTTTGTATTTGAGTACAATCGTTTCTAATAGAATTGTTAATGCTTTTCTATGAAATCGCTTATTTACAAGTAAATCTTTTGGTGTCAAATAGTAATAATACAATACTTCAAATAGAGAATTTGGCGCAATATAGTTGATTTGCTTCAATTTATTAAAATACTCGTCGATAAGGTCAAATGCTTCAAGTGGGGTAATGTCAACCGTGGAATTAGAATTCAATTGTAACTGTCCTTGAATATTGGTAATTGTACTTTGGAATGCAACTGGAACCTTCACACCATTTTCATTTTTATTTCGAAATACTGATTTTACTAATGTATCTCGTGTTTCAATCATCTTATCAATATACATCTTACATCTGTCCTTCGTATCCTTTTGTTGTTTTCTAGAACGAGTTGCCGTGCCCTTTGTATATACATTAGTCGTTTCAGATGACTGATCGTTAGCGCCAACAATATCATAATGTAAATATATTTCTTCAATACTCATACCAACTATAGGAATTGATTGATGTTCCACTTTCGTCGATTCAAATCCATCATCGCCATACGCAAACTGAATGATTTTACCTTTATTGTTGCGAACTGTCATATCATATTCTACCTTCAGATCTTCTAACCCCTTAATCAATCTTCGTTGAATATAACCTGTTTGGGAAGTCTTAACCGCAGTATCAATTAAGCCAATACGACCACCCATAGCATGGAAGAATAATTCAGGAGCGGTCAGTCCAGATATATATGAATTTTCAATAAATCCACGAGCACCTGGAGAATCATCATATTTATTAAAATGAGGAAGCGTTCTATTTTCAAATCCATAGGGAATTCGCTTTCCATCGACATTTGTCTGACCCAAACATGAGATCATCTGTGAAATGTTAATAAGGGTACCCTTTGAACCTGAACTTACAATCATTACAAATCTATTGTCCTTTGAAAGGGATTTACGACTGATTTTACCGGCTTGTTCGGTTGCCTTATTTAAAACGTTATTTACATTTGTTTCAAATTCAGCATTATTAGTATGTGAAGTATTATTTTCAAATGTACCCAAATGAACGCGTTCAATAAGGGATTGAACTTCTTGTTTTTGTTTGGCTATTTCGTGAATAATCGCGTCTTGTGTTTTGCGATTTGCAACTAAATCACTAATACCAACACTAAACGCACTTGATTTCATGTATTCGGTCACTATATTTTGTAAGTCGTCGATAAAATCACATGCTTGAATATTTCCAAAATCATTATTTGTTCTATGAATAATACCTTTGGTGGAAGACGCAAGAACCGATTTTTCGATTTGTCCTCGAATATATTTACCATCGCGGATTTCAAGAACATTATTGGATGTAGCATAATCATCATCATCTTCATCAAATAATTTCGTCTTAAACTTCATAGTGAGTGGAGCCAATATTTGACTAATAATATCAAAATTCTTTATTTTACCACCATTCGATTCACTTAATTTACGAATTGATGTCGCATCGACCTTCGAATACATCATAAGCAAATTCATCGCATCGCGTGGCGTAAATGAAATATTTGGACGAGTAAACCGATACGATCCCAATAATGAATCTTGATAAATGCCAATAATTGGGGCGTTTGATGCTGGACTAATCATTTGATACGGGATGGCCGCCAAATGTTTTAGTTCAGTTTCGGCCAATACGTTTTGAGGCATATGCATATTCATTTCATCGCCATCAAAATCCGCATTATAAGGCTTTGTATCACCAACATTCATTCTGAAGGTATCTCCTTTTTTCATAATTTTCGCAATATGGCACATCATACTCATTCTATGTAGACTAGGCTGTCTGTTGAATAAAATAGCATCACCATCCATCATATGTCGATGTACTATATCTCCATTATTTAAACGAATTGACAGTCTATCAACATATCGCAATGAGATATTTTCTCCGTTTTTTAGTTCTAATATTTTCGCACCTGGATATTTTTCTGGACCATTTTGAACCAATTTTGTCAAGAAATCACGATTACGATCATTTACTGTAATGGGCTTAGTAATGTTAAGGGCGATTTTCATAGGGACGCCCAATTGACGAATTGATAAATTTGGATCACCAGTAATAACGGAACGCGCACTGAAATCTACACGCTTTCCCATCAGATTACCACGAATTCTACCGCCTTTACTATTTAATCGACCGGAAATACATTGAAGAGGACGCCCCGAACGCTGACGTAGACTATCCGCGCCTTTTACTTTGTTGTTCACAATCATCGCAATAAAGTATTGTAGTTGAGTTGCCAATCCTTCAATCGCATTAGACGAAGCATTGCTCGCAATCTTATCGGCGAGGTCGCGATTATATTTGATAATATTGCTGTAAATATGGGTAAGATCGTCTTCACTACGTTGTTGAGCGTCTACTTTTACAGATGGACGCATAGACGGAGGAGGGACTGGTAATACTTGACATACCATCCATTCGGGTCTAGACCAAATTGGACTGAATCCCATGAACGCAACATCTTCGTCTGAAATACGACGAAACATTTTTACAATAAGTTCGGGAGTGAATCGCAACATTACTTTTTTATCTTCGCTTTCGGCACCTTCTACATTTTCCCATGTCGCCATTATGGTTGCCATACCTTCTAGTTTAATACTGCTCGGTTGTTTACACCCACATCCATTATCATTAAGATCACCACAACGTCTCACTTTTGGTGAATTGCTGAACTTACTAAATACATAAGCCCATTTTTTTTCAGAACGCATATCATTTACATGTTTATGATTGTTTTTATTAATTAGTAATTTACTGCATTTGTAACAGATACACTTGCATATTTTCATTATTTCTTTTATATGCTGTATAAAGAAGACCGGACGAGCCAATTCAATATGACCGAAGTAACCAGGAGTATCTATGTATGTTAATCCATCAGTAGGACATATTATTCCTGGTTCAAGAGCGCCCATACGAGAATCAAATAGACCATTTGGTACTGGTTTATTATGTATATATGTATCGCGTGTTGTCACTTCTACGACGGAATTCTTTCGAATTTCTTCCGGTGATAACATACTAAACTGTACGCCGATGATACGTGATGGTTGTTTTGGTTGATTCATATTTGCGAACAAATTACCCTATAATTATACTGTTTATATTTTTATATTGATATTTTCAATTTTATTATCTTATGTCTACTCGCTATTATTGTATTAGATATAGCAGATGAAATCACATAAAATTGAAAGACATAATCCATATGAATTAATAGCAACTATTTAAATTATATATTAATTTATATCCAATATGCCCGTTAAAACTGATAAGAAATCTAACTCAACAAATATTAATCGCAAGGTGCAACGTAAAGTAGTATCTTCGGATTCAGATAGTGAAGAATGGGAAAGTGATTCTTCATCTTCATACGAGCCACCTAAACGTTCAAAAAAAAATAGACGTAATCGTGATGACGACAGTGAAGATATCGAAGACACCGAGAGCGAAGACGAAGAAGATGATGATGAAGATGAAGACGATGAAGAAGAGGAGGACCAGGAAGATGATGAAGCAATCACTCATTCTGAAATTCAAAAGATCGTATCCAAAATGTTCCCATCCAAATATATGAAAAAGCGCGCAAAAGATGTTGAAAAATATGAAAAGAAATATAAGAAAGCATCCAAGAAAGCATCCAATAAAAAAAGAAAATATGAAACGTCTGAAGATGAAGATGAAGATGGGGAGAAAGACGAAGATGAAGATGAAGATGACGGAGAAGACGAAGACCGTGGATTTTACAATATTCTTCTAGTTGACGGACAAGGTGGAGAAGAAGAAGATGATGATGAATATAATGATGACGACGACGACGTAGAATGCGACAGTGAAGATGAGAAGACATTTATGAAAGAAAATTATCAAGAAGTGAAATTGCCCGATGACAATTCTAATAGTAACTCATACAAAAAGTCCAAGAAGACTAAAAAGAACAATAAAAAGAAGACCGATGAAGATGATATTGAAATTGCTGACGTGAAAAATGAGTATATTGAATTGGTCGACACAAAGACACAGTTATTGGAACAACTTAAGACAAAACCAAAAAGTAAAGTTCTCTTGAAGGCTGTCAAAAATTGTGATGAATCTATTAAAGAATTGGTTCAACAAACACGTTCTAAAAACGCAAAAACATACCATAAACTTATTCACTCTAATAAGAAGCAAACTAATGAAATCGATTATTTCAAAAAGAAACTTTCGAATAAAGAACAGTTAACAGTTATGAAGCACTTGAAGGAAATTAATTCTCACACAAATATTGAAAAGCCATATAGACTCGCTCTTCTAGATACGAATATGCCTGCCCGATTCAAAGCAATCGCAATGCAGAAGTTAAGCATTTTGAAATCAATGGATGTAGGAGATAATGAATATTTCAAGATTAAAAATTGGGTAGACATGTTTATGCGTATCCCATTTGGAATTTACCGAAATTTATCTATTTCAATGGCTGACGGTATTGATGCGTGTCATGACTACATGGATAACTCAATGAAAACATTAGATGACTGCGTATATGGATTGAATGATGCTAAACTTCAAATTATGCAAATGGTAGGTCAGTGGATTTCGAATCCTTCCGCAATGGGAACCGCAATCGCAATTAAAGGACCAATGGGTACTGGTAAAACCACACTTGTAAAGGAAGGTATTAGTAAGATTCTAGGTCGCGATTTTGCGTTTATCGCTCTCGGGGGAACTGGAGATAGCAGTTTCCTAGAAGGACATTCATATACATATGAAGGTAGTACTTGGGGAAAGATCGTCCAGATTTTAGTTGACAGTAAATGTATGAATCCAGTTATTTACTTTGATGAATTAGATAAGATCAGTGATACGCCACGAGGTGAGGAAATCGCAGGTATTCTTACTCACTTAACAGATACATCTCAAAATAGCCAATTTCATGATAAATACTTTTCAGAAGTTGATTTTGACTTAAGTAAGTGTCTATTTATCTTCAGTTATAATGATGAAAGTAAGGTTAATCCCATTCTTCGAGATAGAATGTATCGTATTCAAACGAAAGGATATGACGCAAAGGAAAAGGTTATTATTTCAAGAAAGTACCTTCTCCCAAAGATTCGCGAACAAGTAAATTTTGAGGAAGGTGATGTTATTATTCCTGACGAAACTATCAAATATTTGGTATCTAATACTAGTATGACAAAGGAGGAATCCGGCGTTAGAAATCTAAAGCGTTGTCTTGAAATTATTCACACTAAACTCAACTTGTTTAGATTAATGAAAAAGGATACTCCTCTATTTGATAACGATATTAAACTAGATGTATCATTTCCATTCACTGTAACTACAAAGGAAGCAGATATCCTAATTACGAATGAAGGTACACAAAATCAGAGTTTCCTAGCAATGTACGTCTAATAAAATTTTGAAAAATACATAAAAATATAATATCCTTGAATATATTTGACAAACCCATAAAAAGTTTCGGCTTTTTTCATTTGTTGTTTTTGACAAAATACATAAAAATATTGATATATTGTATAATAGTATGGAAAATAACGAAACACGTACAGACATAGCAGTTATGTCTGAATCAAAATTATTACTTGAGTGTCTTATTGAAGATGAACGAACCGAAGAGTATACCAAAATAATAAATCGTATCACTAAATATTTACAAGATAACTGTTGTCATTATGTTGTATCCGACTACATTGACGTAGATGTAGAACGGTCTCAAGAAATACGTTATTGTAAACATTGCAAAATAACATTTTCATGATAAAAAAAGTACCATTATCCACCCTCTATCGCTGGTACAATTTTTATTTTGTTATGTTTCGTTTTCTAAATATTCGTTTTCTAAATATTCGTCGCGACAAATCGGGCACATGTTACATCGCTCATAACACGATTTACAAATATAGTGTGCGCAACTTGGAATAATTAACGTATCCCCGTCTAGTGGATCATAACAGACGGGGCAATCTTCCGTATCCTTTAAAGTTGCATATGTATCTCGTAGTTTATTTTTTAAACTTTTCTCATATTTAATATGCAAATTTTCTTCTTTAAATAATCGTTTTTTGAAATTACGCGTCTGACGTTTAGATATACACAATTCGTCGTTCAGTTCATCAATATTATCTAATAATTCTGTATT
>Ga0233435_1003726_pt1 | contig 11381 bp, 11 predicted proteins | sample SI_122_August201_3_FD_182735 | JGI IMG/M metagenome (GOLD analysis project Ga0233435, IMG submission 182735) | Seawater microbial communities from Saanich Inlet, British Columbia, Canada - SI_122_August2016_135_MG | ecosystem: Environmental > Aquatic > Marine > Inlet | place: Canada: British... | reverse complement strand
GATAATCGTGGCACCTGCCTATTATAAATAAAAAAGAAGATTCTTCGTCGCAAGCTCCTCTAGAATGACAGGGTTAAGGAAACAGTAATGGATACCGGATCAAGTCCGGCATGACAACAATTCCACGTCACTTCGTTCCTCGGAATGACAGGGTTAAGGAAACAGTAATGGATACCGGATCAAGCCCGGCATGACAACAATTCCACGATTAAGATAATCGTGGCACCTGCCTATTATAAATAAAAAAGAAGATTCTTCGTCGCAAGCGACTCTGAATGACATTATCTTTTCTTTTGGTTTTAATCCCGGGCCATTCTACGAGATTGTCCCGTAATCCTACGGGATTTTCAACCACATCCAACTTCACTTCGTTCGCAATGACAGTTTGAAATGAAAAGGCTAATGTGTAAGAACACTTTTGGGGATTCTGAATGAGTCGTTATCTGCAGAATATTGTTTGTAGTAAAAGATTGGATTTTATATTCTTTGGATTACCTTAGATTTAACTGATATAGGCCTAAAATACTTCCGTCTATTATTTAACTGATCGTTGAATTGTTTTATAATTTTGGCCATTTTTAAAATATCATTGTTTTTTAAAATATGAGATTCGGATAACCAAGAAGACACTTCAACCCAACTATAAATTAGTGTTGTGGAAGATGATCCTGCTAATGGTACCGGGAAATATCCATTCCCACGCTCACCTTTAATCAGTTTTCGGATATATTCTCTAGAGTATCCTGCTCGTCTGGCGATTTCAGCTACTGTTACAAAATCAGCTGGCTCAACTACAGCTACTTCTAATTTTTGATTTTTTTCAACATCTTTAATTGCAGAAGAAACAGCTTTTTCCAATGATGTATCCAATCGGTCAAATGTTAAGGATATTGAACCATTGCCCGAATGTACCATTGCATCATCACATCCAGATTCATACAAAGAATCTTCTAACTGAGATGTTATTTTATTCATGCCCCTTAAGACTAAAGTAAAATTAAAAATCATTTGGTTATTTTTTATGCTCACAAGACATTATCCTTCTTTTAATTTGTTTTGCATGATTCTCGGCTACACGAGGCGTTGACCACACAGAAATGATACAGTCACCACGATTCCCGCCGGGACAAAACAATCTTCCCCATGCATGCCCCTTCTCATTTTTCTTGATTATCCACCCTTGATTTTCTGCGTACTTGATTGCTTCTTCAATCACTTTATTTGGATGATTACTTCTTATGGGCATTTGAAGTTACAAACTAATGTTGACTTTTGTCAACTATTTGACGTGTCAATTGAATCGAATGCCCTTCGATATTTCAGTGAACTCAGGACAGGCATCTATGAGATAGTTTCTTTCTTTTTCTCCCATGCCTGCACAGAGCGCTTCGACGTAGCTCAACAAGTCCTTGCCGAAGTGTGGGGGGGAGATAGGTAGATTCGGTTATTTTTCATTAATAATTAGACCTAAATATCGTCTTAAAGATTATCTTTATATCTAACCATAAACTCCAATTATCCATATACTCTAAATTAATGCGAACTTTATCTGGAAAAATGACTTCATCATTATATTTAATTGGATCTTCAACATTGGCCAATAGTTCTTCTTCATTAGCATATTTAAGTGTAGCGGGGCCAGTAATGCCTGGACGAAGTTCTAAGATTCTTCTATCTTTGCCTACCAGCTTATCTGCATATCCTGGTACATCCGGTCTTGGGCCAACCAAGCTCATATCTCCCATTAAAACATTCCAAAGGCTGGGAAGTTCATCTAATTTAGTTTTACGAAAAAATGAACCCCAATTTGTAATTCTAATATCATTTTTTGTTGTTATAGTTGTTTGAATACTATTATGTGGTTTCATGGTTTTTATTTTTATTAGTTTAAATAGTTTTCCATTTCTTCCTACACGTTTTTGAATATAAAAACCATTTGATTTTGTATCTATTGTAGCGATGAGCCAAGAAAAAAAAATGAGCCAGCTAAAAAATAATAAACCAAATAGGGAAAGAAAAAAATCATAAAATCGTTTTATAAGCATGGGTATTGATTATCAATCATCGTTTTTTTAATAATTGGATTGATCATTTTTAACTGGGACGATGTTAACATATTTTCACCTTTACCATCTCTTTTCTACTGCATTATTGACCAATCTTCTATTATAGCGATATTTTATATTTTGTATTTCATTTGTCAAAATAGCGCCTCATATTTTTGAGCCAATTTTTCATAGGTAAAATTTTCTAAAACATATTTCTTACCATTCTCGCCTAAATTTTCTCTTTTTTCTTTACTCATATTATATAATTCCAAGACTTTATTTGCTATAGATTGAGGGCGCCCTGCTTTAACCGACACACCACAGTTAGCCGATACTACTAAATCACCTCCACCAGAATATGAGTGTAGTATTGGTTTACCACTGTACATATAATCAAATATTTTATTTGCGGCTATCCCATACTTATATATAGACTTATTTCTCCAACCAATATAACAAACATCAAATAAGTCTAACATACTTTGAACTTGTTTTTTATCTAAAAAATCAATAAATAGCATATTATCCAAATAACCATATTTTTTTACAAGGTATCCCTTCTCTTGACCATTACCTACAATTACAAATATAATATTATCAATTTTTACATATTTCATAGACTCACAAAAATATTCAAGGGCATTTGCAACTCCAATAGTCCCAGTATATCCTACTACAAATGCATCTCTAGGGATTTGATCTATTACTTTTTGGCTTAATGACTCTCCATGACATAATTCTTCCAAATCTACTCCATTGCTAATCCACTCAAATTTTTTATCTATCTTTAAATAATCTTTTATATACAGTCCATAATTTTGAAGATTTGAAACGATAGTTTTACTATTGTTTAAGGCAAATTTTTCAAACCAACTCATAACCCTAATAAATGGATGCTTAGAGCTAAACCCGCCCAACTCAACCAAGCTCAAAGGCCAAATATCTTTTACTTCATATATCAATTTACAATGATAAATTTTTGCTAAAAACCACGCTGGGAAGATGGGGAAAGGAGCCATAGGGGAAACAATAATTACATCAGGATTTTTTAATTTAAATGGCAAAAAAAATATTTTATATGAAAAAATAAACCATTTCAAAACGCGTTTTTTATTATGAGAGTCTCCATAATTTAGTGTTTTTAACCAAACATAATTAATCCCATCAATATTTTCTTGAGATTTTTCTGGCAACTTCTTAAATAAATGAGAATAGCTAGAACTAACCACATTTACGGAATGGCCTAATTTAACCAATTCTTTCCCTAAATAATAGTGCCTAAATTCCATTCCATGATATGGGGAACCTGCATATTCGTTGATTATCCAAATATTTTTACCCATAGGAAATCAATGTCTCAACAATCAGTTTGCTGGCATTACCGCCTCCATACAAATCTATATCAAAATCAGATGAAAACTTATACTCTGAATACGAGTTTAGAATCCTGTCTTTATCAGCGCCAACAATAATATTAAAGCCATTATCAGCCAACTCAACCCACTCTGTTTCATCGCGCATGGTTATACAAGGCTTTGCAAAGAAAAAAGCCTCTTTTTGTAATCCACCACTGTCCGTCATGACGACATCACAGTGATCAATTAACCAGACCATATTCAAATAACCGACAGGCTCAATAATCGTCAGGTTTGAAATGTCATAGTCACCTTGTTCTAAAATTTTCTTGGTTCGTGGATGTAACGGCAAAACAACGCGTTTCTGCTGAGCAATGTCATTTAAAGCGGTAATAATATTAGTTAATCGACCGGTATCATCAGTATTTTCCGCACGATGAATCGTGCATAAGACAAAATCATTTAATAATGGCAAGCTTTCTGGTTTCACTGCTAAGTTACGATAAAACATCGCACCATCTTGCATGACATCACCTGACAACACCACTTTAGCATACGCACCCCAACTCCCAATAGCTTCTTGATTAAGATTATCCACTGCTGTTTGTGTGGGGCAAAAAAGTAAAGAACTTACACGGTCAGTCATTATGCGGTTTACTTCTTCTGGCATACGCATGTTAAAACTACGCAATCCTGCCTCTACATGTGCAATTTTTACATGTAATTTAGAGGCGGCAATGGCACCTGCCAAAGTAGAGTTTGTATCACCATAAACCATTAACCAATCAGGTTTCTCTTTGATCAATACCTCTTCTATTTTTTCGATCATCTGGCCCGTCATAGCGCCATGACTCTTACCTCCAATCCCTAAAAAATAATCGGGTTTAGGGATTTGCATTTCCTCAAAAAAAACATCGCTCATATTGGCATCATAATGTTGCCCCGTATGAACAATAATTTCTTCCAAATCTGCGCCCAAGCTTTTTTGGCGAATAATCTCACGGCTCACAGAGCCTGCTTTGATAAATTGAGGCCTAGCCCCTATAATGGTTACGATTTTCATTCAATAAATTACTCGTTAAATACTTTGCAGATTAATAACTTTATTATAAGCATCCATCATCAAATCTAGTGACCTATCCCAAGTATAGTGCTCTAATACATGCAAACGACCTGCCTGCCCCATTTGTAGTCTTAACGCTTCGTCTTTAATTAATTTTAAAATCGCATCCGCCGCAGCTTGAGGGTTTTCTCTTGGCACAATAAAACCTGTTTTTCCATCAATTGTGACTTCTGCCGGACCATCAGCATCCGATACCACCATTGGTTTTTCACAAGCTGATGCCTCTAGGATAGCAACACCAAAACTTTCTAGCCTACTTAATGCCACATAAATATCTAAACAATTAAGTAGTTCTGGCACACGCTCATGACTTACTGCGCCATGAAAAACAACTTGCTTTTCCACATCTAAACTTATAGCTAAAGCACGTAAGCTATCTAAATCCGGCCCACCTCCAGTTATCTCCAGAACCAATTGATTAGGGTTGGTATGGTTTTTAACCACCAATGCAAACGCTTCAATCAGCGTATCTATGCCGTATTTACTTGTAAGAGTTTTAACTGTACCAATAACTAATTTTGTTTTTTCTCTGGCAATTTCTTTGTAACAAAACCTATTTTCATCTATACCAAAAGGGGTGATAAACATATGCGAATGCTGAAAGGTTTCAGCAGTTTTTCGCGCCATACAATGGCTGGTAGATGCAATTGCAGTAGCGGCTTGTAAATTGCCTTTTAACAGCCGTCGATGCAAAAAAGATTTCTCAGGGAAGTCATATACATCACTCCCCCATACAGAAAGCAACGTTGACTGAAAGCCGACCAGCCGTGCCAATAAACCATAACCTGTCGCATAATGCGCATTCACCAAGTCAGGCTGTATTTGCTTGAGCAATGCCTTAACTTCAAATAAGTTAGTAAAATAACCCAAAGGGGCTTGAGTATTGAGAATATACAGTCTCACATTCGGATCTAATTCATGTTCATTTTTGTGGGCTGAAATTAAATGTATTTCAACTCCCCGCTGAACTAAGCCATTTGCCCACCGTGCAGTGTGGATACAATTAGCACCTGATAACAATACGATCCTCACTTATTAACCCCTTGTTTTTTATACGATAATTTTGAATTTTTTTCAATTTTATAAAGACTCACCGCGGAAATTGACATTGCAAACATTAGCCACATTGGGAAAAAATAAATTACACTACTAGCTGAAACTGCCGCTAATAGAAAAACCATCATTATAATAAATAATGAACCGGCATGATATTTAAAGAAAGCGTCCTTAGTAACTGTATATATCCTATAAAGCTTAAAAGACAACAGTCCGTACCAAATCATAAAAATCGAGAACATTAAAACTCCCGCATCAACCAATACCTCAACCCAAAAATTATGCATAGAGCTGAGACGACCCGCTACACCACCAAGTCTTTCTTGAACAGCTTGACTCCCACCGCCACCAACCCCTAAGCCATTAGCTTCCCACAAAGCATCCAATCCATTTCGTATAAGCTTCTGCCGTGCACCAATGCTATTCATAGATTCCTCTTGTTCAAATAGATACGTGTATAAAACCTGACCAGTCCAAGCAAGTTCCGCGACCTTAGAGTTTTCAGAGTTTTTCAATTTATCTATATTTGCTATCAAAGAAAAACTCAGTAAAAGTCCTAAAAACATGGCGGGGATTAAATACCTAAGCCCTTTAATATAGACATATACTACAATACCAAAAATAAGTGCAATAAAAGTTCCTCGTGAACCCGCCATCATTACAATCACGGAAATTGACAGCAGGCCTATCCATCTCCATTTTATTTTTTTAGACATAAGAAAAAATGGTGCAATCATGACCATTGCAACCGATAAGTTATTTGGGTTTCCCCAAAATGCGGTCGGGGCTGATTTAATCAGTGCCTGGACATTGGGTTCAAGCTGTAAAAAATCTGTGGCTTTTCTACCAAAATAAACTGCATACTCAGAATAAGGTGATGTTGGCAATCTAAATGAAGTGAAGGCCTCCAGTAATGCAATAATAATTGCCAAGAGAAAAACCACCCTTAAAGTTTCAAAGACCTCTTGATAGCGCTCTCTGCTATTAATATAAGAGTTAATCAAATATATTAGCGAAATCCCAATAGTCAAATAAAACAAATACCTCAATGCATACAATGGCTCAATACTCCAAATAACACTTAAGAGATACCATGCAAAAAAAACATACCAAAAATATAGGTAAGTAGATTTTGGTTTATAAAAAACACAACCTCTCCCAGTAATCTGAAGAACAAACCAAACCATTAAGAAAGCAACCAAAACAACATGAAACAGATAAAGTTTTGAATAGCCAATTCCAGATCCCATTACAGCCGTTGCCAATAAGAATAAAAAAAGTTTTGACAAGCTCAACTGCATAATTTTTCAACTTCACTGATTTCTTTGGTTAGTCGCTCATCCCATGTATGCAGTTTTTCATGCTCAGTTATTAATAAGTTTTTTTTGAGCTCTTGCATCTTATCTTTATTTTGCAATAGTTCCAATAAATCCTGTGCAGCTTTTTTATAAAAACTTTCATTTGGATTGTAGATTAAGCCATTTTTATTATGTTGTATCCAGTTTTGGGTATCCCCATTGTTTAAAGTCACAATAATTTTATTAGCCCTTATAGCCTCAAGAAGAGGATTGCCTACATTTGATGAATCATACATCGACATAAATACATCTGCCTGTCTCAAATACCCCATCACCTCACTATGTGGTAGAGCACCAACAAAAACGACCTGCTCAACAAGGTCTTTTTGTTTAACCAACTCCAAAAGCTCATTTTTTTTATTACCCTCACCAATCACATAATATTTAAATGCCACATAACCCAGATCCTTAAGTGCAGCTAAAATTTCAATATTCCGATCAACCCTCTTCCAGCCAACCAATCTTGAAACTGACATAAAAACAATACTTTCTAAACTTTTTTTAATCTCTTTAAGATCAGGTGCAATATCAAATCTATCAACACCATTAACCCAAAAAAACATATTGTAACCTTGGTGTTTCTTTATTCGTCTCACAGCAAGATCACCTTGCGTACCATCATTAGTCATTATTAACAGATTTGATTTCAGCCATATTGCCAGTACTAGATCTGTATTAAAAATCAATCGAACATACTCTTTGGCTGAAAACATTTCATTTAGGAATGTTCCTTGAAACCTAGAAATTGTTTTCGTCTCACTCGAGATAAATAAACGTAACAAATTCATAGCTAGGACACCTTGCATCTCATAACCATAGATAATGTCATATTTATTTTCCTTCAATGCCTTAAATCCAAACCAAGCCATATTTAATACCACAAGAAAACTTGCCAATTTCCCCAATAGTAGTGCTATCAACCTAGGCAGACTTGCACGCAACTTTGGAAATGGCCAATAACATCTTTTAATATTAACGCCCTCAGGATTTATTTCATTTTCATAATAATAATCTCCATTCTCAAGATTATCCCTAGCAACAATGTAATCAACGTCCCATCCAGCCGACACATATGCTTCAGGCGTATTACGAATAACTTGTATTGATTTTTCTTTAAAATCTAAAGCAGATAAAAAAAGTATTTTCTTCATTTTAAATTGTAAGCCTTATAACCATGAAATTCATAAAAAATTATAATCCCTGGAAAAAGAGTGATATTGCTCATTTTTTATGACAAATTTTTTATAATCTTGGCCGGATTTCCAGCTATAACTAAACCTTCACCCAAAAATGATTTACTTACAACACTGCCAGCTCCTATAGTGCAATTACTTCCAATACTAACACCTGGCAGGATAATTGCATTCGCTCCAATCCAGACGTTATCTCCAATTTTTATTGGGGCACAAGGAATAGAAGATCTATCCTTATCTAGAGAATGGTTTGCACTAACAATCTTCACTCCTGATGCTATCAAAACATTCTTACCAAGGTAAACACCATTTAACGCCTGGATATAAAGTGAACCACTTGAAGCAAAACTAACTAGAGTATTTATATCTCTTTCATAAAAAAAGAGCTTATTTCCAATAAAGGTTGATGTAAAACTAACAGAAGCCTTGACTTGGGAGTTTATTCTTAATACACGCTGACATAGAAAGTTGAGAAGCAATTTACCAAAACCAACTTTTTTTAAAAAAACAGCTTTTTCATAAAAATGAAAAAAAATTAAAATATTTTTAATCATAAAATTTTAGCAAACTTTACTGCAACTAGAATATAGGTCAAATAGACCAAACAATAAGAAGTTAAGATTGACACAATTGAATTATTTATCACCCCAAAGCAAGTGAAATTAGCCAACCCCTTTTCCCTCTCTTCACCTTTACTTGTCAAGCTCAACCATCCTTAATAAAAAAACCATTTGAAATAACATAAGAAAATACAATATAAAATAAATATATTACTGAATAACTCATTGATAAAAAACCGACCACCTGTTCAGCACTTTCGCCCAAAAAAAATGACATTGTTACTAACAAAAACAAGATTGACATCCCCATTAAATTCCATAATTGTTTTTCAGCAACATAAAACATGAAACTTAATGGGTTTGCCATAAACCTGAGGAAAAGGGCTGGCAAAAGGATTTGCGCATAAGTACCTGCCACACGCCACGCTTCTCCAAAAACCAATGCAAACATATCCTCCACAATGAAGAAAAGGATTATTAACGGCATGCCTCCCATTAACATTAGAGCTAAGAATGTTTTTTTATAAATTTGTTTAGCATTACCTAACCTTTTATAATCTTCGCTGGCTCGTTGCTTGAACACATCAAGCACTGATGAAGAAATTAATGTAATAGGAGCCTGCAATACTCTTTGGGTCAAATAATAATAGCCTGCAATAACTGGTGAATAAAGGCTTGTCAGCAATATATTTGGCATTTGGCTAGAGGCGATATTTATAAGTGTCGTCGGAACATCTATTTTGGGGAAATTAATGTATTTTTTAGCCAAAATATTGATTCTACCTAAATTTAAACATCGAAAATACCTTTTATCATCTACATATACTTTTCTTGCCAAATAAGAACAAGCCAAACTTTGACCAGCTAACCCTCCAAATATAAGCCCCCCTACTCCTGTATTAATCAGCCCTAAACCGGATTGACTTAACCCTGTTATACCGCTTTGAATAATTCGGTTTTTTGCTATCACTTTGTAATTTTTACTTCGGTTATGCCAATAATTAAACGATTGATATAACCCTGTAACTAAAACACTCAATGGAATTAAGTATAGCCAATTTGAAACTTCTGGCTTTTCTATCCATAGCACTATTTGATGGTTAAAAACAAAAATTACCGTAAAACTTATTAAACTTACAAATACTGTAATTAGTCCTGACAATGCGGCTATATTCAATGCATCCTCTTCTTTTTCAGGAAGCATAATTGCCAATTCATATCGCCCTGTTGCAATGACTGATATAATTGAAGCTATAGCCATATAAAATGCAAACAGCCCAAAATCTTCTGGCGTGTAAATACGGGTAAGTATGGGGCTAATGGCTATTGGTATAGCTTGAGCTATTACCGTACCTGTCATTAGCGTTAAGACATTTTTACTGAATTCTGATTTGGGCTTAAGCCTTTGTATCATATATTGTATTTTGAGAGCATTATATTCAAAATCTGTTCCCCAGTATTCCCATTACCAAATGGCGATTGTTGATGCTTTTTATTTAGTTCAATATCATATGATTGATATGCATTCAATATTTTTTCTTTATCTGCTCCTACAATTTTGTTCCAGCCCATTTCTACCGTTTCTACCCATTCTGTTTCATCACGCAGAGTAATGCATGGGACTTCATGGAAATACGCCTCTTTTTGTATACCGCCTGAATCAGTCAAAATAACTTTTGCTGACATTTCAAGTCTTAGCATCTCTAGAAAAGGCAGTGGTTCAAGGATGTTAATACTTTTTAACCATGTTTCTTTATCTAGCCTTTTTAATAGCTGTCTTGTCCTTGGATGAATGGGTAAAATTACTGGTAATTCTTTAGCTATCTCTCTTAATGCATCAAATATAGATTGAAGCCGAGATAAATTGTCAGTGTTTTCAGCCCGATGAATGGTGCATAGTGCATAGTTCCCATCCGTTACATTCCACTTGCTTAGCTCAATTTTCGCTTTAGCCTGCTCACGATAATGGAGCGTTACATCATACATGACATCTCCAACATTATGCACGCCACTTACAATCCCTTCATTCTTTAAGTTTATTACAGCTATTTCCGTCGGACAAAAAAGAAGATTTGAAATCTTATCAGAAACAATGCGGTTCACTTCTTCTGGCATTCTCATATTAAAAGAACGTAAGCCTGCTTCTACATGTGCTATAGGTATATGAAGCTTACTTGCCGCTAATGCCCCAGCTAAAGTAGAGTTTGTATCGCCATAAATAAGCACATAATCTGGCTGTTCGTCCTTCAAAACAACTTCAATTGCTTCAAGCATTCTTCCTGTCATTGCACCATGAGGTAAATTCGCAATTTCTAAATTGTAATTAGGGTGAGGGATTTCTAATTCCGTAAAGAATACCTCTGACATGTTTTCATCAAAATGCTGTCCCGTATGGATAATTATTTCTTCAATTTTTTGATCTGATGTTTTGTTATGTTCGCGAAACGCTCTTGACAAAGCTGATGCTTTAATAAATTGAGGTCTTGCACCAATGATTGTTACAATTTTCATGAGTTTTCCAGTTGCTGACTAGCTTCAATCAATATTTTCATCACTTCTAAGGCATGTTTTCCGTTGGCTACATTTAGCTTTTTCCCATCTAAATGATCAACGAAATATTGTAGCTCTTCCGTTAAAGCCATTTTTTGTTCATAGTCAATTAGGGTTACGGGACCATCAACTTTCTCT
>Ga0233435_1003724_pt1 | contig 11382 bp, 9 predicted proteins | sample SI_122_August201_3_FD_182735 | JGI IMG/M metagenome (GOLD analysis project Ga0233435, IMG submission 182735) | Seawater microbial communities from Saanich Inlet, British Columbia, Canada - SI_122_August2016_135_MG | ecosystem: Environmental > Aquatic > Marine > Inlet | place: Canada: British... | reverse complement strand
CAGCAATGGCCTCTAATATTTCTCGGCTGAGATGCTCTTCTACCAGAAAGATCAGCATGTCCCTTTGAATTTCAAGTTTCATACCTAAAAATGTTTTTGATTCTTGCAGACCATCACCGGTCGTTTGTTTGATGACGGTAGAGCCTGTAGCACCAGCTTCTCTAGCAGCATGAATCACTTTTTTGAGTTTTTCATCCTCAACAAAGGCAATGATGAGCTTAAAGTGCATGTGTCTTAATCCTTGTTTTCAATGGCGGTTTGTCTATTTCGCCGGTTTACCCAGGCGCTTGCTTGGGCATAAGCCATGACGGAAATAATAGGGAATAAACTAGCAAAGGCGATCAGGCCAAAACCATCTAATAATGCGCTGCGCCCTGGGACAGTATTGGCGAGCTCTAAGCCTAAAGCAGTGACAATGGGCACGGTAACGGTTGATGTGGTGACGCCACCAGAATCATACGCTAAGGCAACAATAAATTTAGGGGCATAATAGGTTTGGGCGATCACAATGACGTACCCTGCCATAATGTAATACTCAAGTGGTGTGCCGGTCACAATTCGAAATGTACCAAGGGCTATACCAAAAGCGACGCCTAAGGCCACCGCTATGCGTAAGCCCCATACACTGATGGCACCAGACGAAACCTGGTTGGCTTTTAAGGCAACAGCCAATAACGATGGCTCTGCAACGGTCGTTGAGAAGCCGATGGCTGCGGCAAAAATATAGACCCAAAAGTAATTATCCCAGGTGAACTCTAATGTCAGGTTGCCGGAGCTGGCCTGAATGAAACTAGGGTCTGCCAATTGCTTGGCCATGACCTCACCAAAGGGAAAGAGAGCCATTTGTAAGCCTAGCTGAAACAGTGCTAGGCCTATGATGACGTAAGCAAAGCCAATCAATACATTCAGTGTATTTGGGATGTGTTTGCGTAAAACAAAAAACTGAAAACCAAATAAAATACAGGCGATCGGAATGATGTCAAAAATGGATGTGATGAGGGTGTCGAATAGTTCGCCAAGAATACTCATACGTAGACCATCCCGAAAATGAGCACAAACATAATTGGGGTGAGAGAGGCAAAGGCAATTAGGCCAAAACCATCGAGCATTGGGTTACGGCCTTGAATACTGCTGGCAAGGCCAATGCCTAATGCGGTAATTAATGGAACAGTCACCGTTGATGTGGTGACGCCGCCAGAATCATAAGCAATACCAATAATTTCAGCGGGAGCAAAAGGGGTGATGAGGATAACTGCCAAGTAGCCTGCCGATATTACGTAATGTAGTGGCCAGTTTTTGAGTATTCTGAGTACACCTATAAAGATGGCAAAGCCTACGGAAAATGCCACGGTGAGCCTTAAGGCTAATGCATATTGAGCTTGAGCGGCGTCAGTGGTGGCGATGACCTTGCCGATCGCGGCAATATTAGCCGCTTTTGCGGCAACCGCTGTCAGTGCGGGTTCTGCAATGGTGGTGCCAAAGCCTAAAGCGAAGGCAAAAATCAGTAGCCAGGCAACGGAGCCTTTACGGGCAAAGGCGTTGGCCATGCTTTCACCGATTGGAAATAAACCAAGTTGCAAACCTTGAATAAAAAATGTGAGGCCAAGGACGACAAAAAAGCTGCCGAGTAGTAAATGAGCAAGCTCTAGCGTTTTGGGAAGGGGTTGCTGCAAAACAACCAGCTGAAAAAACGTGATAACCAAAATAATCGGCAATAGGTCTTTAAAGCTAGAGAGAAATGCTGTGATAAAAGCGCGTAATTGGTTTTTCAAGAGGTCAATAGGCTGCGTAATATTAAGATGATCGCAGTCTAGCAAATTTTAGCGGGTAATTGGATTAAGAATTTGTACGTTTTTTATCCGTGTCGGGTTGTGGTTCATTGGCAATGTCGCGTAGCGCTGACTCATCGTTAATCATAACCAGTTTTCGGTTGATATTGACGATACCTTGCTTGGTGAGGCGAGTAAAAATACGGCTGACGGTTTCAACGGCTAGGCCTAAGTAATTGGCAATATCACTACGAGACATGCTGAGGTTGAATTCTTTCGCAGCAAACCCTCTTGTGTGATATCGGCTTGCCAGTCTCAGCAAAAAACTGGCAATACGTTCTTCAGAAGATTTTTTACCAAGCAGCAACATGACTTGTTGTTCTTGCCCAATTTCGTTACTGAGCACTCTAAAGACTTGCTGTTGAAGTTTTGGAATGTCTTGGCCGAGTGCGCTCAATTGGTTGAACGGAATTTCACAAATACTGGTGGTTTCTAGCGCTTTAGCATTGCCAACGTGTTGTTTGCAGTTAATGCCTTCAAGCCCGAGTATTTCGCCTGAAAGATGAAACCCTGTCACCATGGTGCTGCCATCATTACCTGTTGCAAAGGTTTTGACGGAACCTGAGCGTACGGCATAAAGAGAGGTGAAAGTATCTCCATCACGGAAAATAAATTCGCCTTTTTGTTTGGGTTTCCGGCGTTTGATGATGCTGTCTAGTGTGCCCATTTCATCTGGTGTAAGTCCTTCAGGCAGACAAATCTCGCTTAAATTGCACAGACTGCAATCCCGTTTTTGTGTGAACTGAGTGACATTGGTGTCGTTCGTCATGGTTTGAAGTCCTAAAAAGAAGCATATCTTTACCATTTTCTCATAAATATTTGATATAGATCAATCAACATTTTCTTTTTAGTATCGTTATGTTGATTTATTTTATAGACTCGTCAAGTTTTGAATGACGAATGGTAGGCAGGCAATGAAACAAAAAATTGAATTTGATGAGGCGCTCCTCAAAAAATATAACATCTCAGGACCCCGTTATACCTCGTATCCTACGGCGGTACAGTTTTCTGATACGTTTGAGTTGGCGGGTTATCATCAAGCATTGTCACAATCAAATACCAATCAGCCGCTGTCGTTATATTTTCACATTCCTTTTTGTGACACGGTCTGTTTTTACTGTGGTTGTAATAAAATTGCGACCAAAGATCACACCAAAAGCCCGCCATACCTGTCTGCTTTGTACCAAGAAATCGCCATGCATGCATCATTGACACCAACAACGCGTGTGGTTGAACAGTTACATTTTGGTGGCGGGACGCCAACCTTTTTAAATGATGCAGAAATGACAGACTTAATGGCCAATATTCGTGAGCACTTTACCTTAGCAGATGATGAGGTGGGGGAGTTTTCCATTGAGATCGATCCACGTAAGGCCAACGGGGATACCATTAGACATTTAAGGTCGTTAGGATTTAATCGACTCAGTGTGGGTGTACAGGACTTTTATCCGGATGTGCAAAAAGCGGTTAATCGCATTCAAAGCCGAGAAGAAACCATGGCTGTGATTGATGCGGCAAGAGACTGTGGTTTTAAATCGGTGAGCATTGACTTGATTTATGGTCTGCCACACCAAACACTTGAAACGTTCAGTAATACTTTAGACGAAGTGATCAGTATTAGCCCTGACCGTCTGTCGGTGTTTAATTACGCACACATGCCACACCTGTTTAAGCCTCAAAGGCGCATTAATGAGTCTGACTTGCCGAGCACTGCTGAGAAGCTCAAAATTTTACAAAGATCTATTGAGCAGTTATCAGATGCCGGTTATGCCCATATTGGTATTGATCATTTTGCAAAGCCTGATGACGAGCTTGCGATTGCTCAGAGAGAAGGGCATTTGCACCGTAATTTCCAAGGTTACTCTACCCATGCTGAGTGCGACTTGATTGCGATGGGTGTGAGTGGTATCGGTCAAGTTGGGGATTGTTTTGCACAAAATGTTCGTACTTTAGATGAGTATTATGCGGCGATTGAAAGAAAAGAGTTACCCATTTTTCGTGGTTTTATGATGACTGAAGATGATCACATTCGCCGTCATGTCATCATGGAGTTGATGTGTCATTACACCTTGGATTTTGGCGTGGTTGAGCAGACTTTTGGGTTGAAGTTTGCTGAATATTTTAAGTCAGAGCTCGAAGCACTTAAGCCATTTGAAGAAGATGGGTTGTTGGTGCAAGAGGGGCCTAAGGTTATTGTTCAGCCGAAAGGGCGTTTATTGATTCGGAACATTGCGATGGTTTTTGACTATTACTTGAACCAAGGTAAGTCGGTGAACAAATTTTCTAAGGTGATTTGATTGCTATACTTTGGTTCATTGCATGCCGCCGTGGGTAAAGTGGTTTGCGCTTAATAGATTGCCAGTGGTTATCCTCAAGTCTATGTACGCTTTCAAAGAATAACAATCTATCTGGCTGGTCATTAATTGATAACGTTGATGAGCGGCTTTGCTCTATTGAGCTAAATGGAGTGGCTAGCCTTTGTACTGTATAGGGTTAAGCTCTGTCATTTTTGCGGTTTTATTTTGTTAAAACTGTCTCATCCTCTGAAATATCATCTGTTGTTATGATGCCTGTCGTGTAATGCTTTCTCTTTGTTTGAATTTTAGTTGTCAGCTGTAAAATCGAGCAACAAACAATTGATGCAGGGCAAGTCTTTACTTTAAGGTTTGTTATATAATCTGCTGCTAATACTGAAAAGAGATTAAATTGTGCCATCACTTGAGAAAACCTGCTTTCACTGTGGATTGCCTGTACCGAAAGGGCTGGAAATACAGGTTGATATCAATGATGAGCCACAGCCAATGTGCTGTCATGGTTGTGCTGCGGTCTCTCAAGCGATTATTGATGGCGGCTTTAGTAGTTTCTACCAGCACCGCACTCAAGACTCCAATACGGGTAAAGATGTTGTTCCTGAGTTCTTACAACAACTCACCACTTACGACTTACCTGAAGTTCAAAAACAATTTGTCATTGAGCAATCCGAACACCATTTAGAAGCGTCTTTAATTATTGAAGGGATAGTGTGTGCAGCTTGTGTGTGGATGAGTGAAAAGCATATTGCACAGTTGCCTGGGGTAATGTCTGTTTCGATTAATTATACCAGCCGGCGCGCGCAGGTCATGTGGGATGAGCGGGAAATTAAGCTCAGCGATATTATAGCGGCCATCAGTAATATCGGTTACATGGCACACCCCTATGATGCCAGTAAATGGCAAAACCTGATTGAAAAAGAGCGGAAAACGCAGCTTAAGCGATTAGGTGTTGCAGGCTTATTTGGCATGCAAGTCATGATGTTGGCCGTGGCACTGTATGCGGGTGACTTTGAAGGGATGGAGGATCGCTTTAGGGTATTTTTCTATTGGGTGAGCCTTGGCTTGACGTTGCCTATTTTAGTGTATTCGGCAAAGCCCTTTTTTCTGTCTGCATGGCGTGACCTAAAGCAAAAACAATTAGGCATGGATGTGCCTGTTTCAATCGGCATTTTTGTCGCATTTTTTGCCAGTGTTTGGACGACACTAACCCAGCAAGGCCATGTGTATTATGACTCTGTGGCGATGTTTGTCTTCTTTTTGTTAACGGGTCGCTATTTTGAATTGATCGCGAGAAAACGTGTGGTTGAAGCGACGGAATCACTAGCGACAGATATGCCAATGACGGCCAATCGTTTACTGGTAGATGGTGGTGTTGAATCGGTTGCCGTGGCTGAGTTGATCTTAGGGGATGTGGTTTTGGTCAAAGCGGGTGAAAGTATTCCTGCTGATGGCAAAATAGTGCAAGGGGATACTGCTGTTGATGAATCGTTGCTGACGGGGGAGAGTAAGCCTGTTACTAAAAAAATGGGACAGTTAGTGGTTGGTGGTAGTTTGAATGTGACCAGCCCAATCGAAGTGTTGGTTGAAAAAACAGGGGCTGACACCACTTTGTCTCATATTCAGCGAATGTTGGAAAGAGCACAGTCTGAAAAACCTCAAATTACTCAATTAGCGGACCTTGTTGCCAGTTGGTTTGTGTTTGCAGTGATTGTGATTGCCCTGTCAGTTGCTTGGTATTGGTGGTCTGTACCAGGGGCTGATTGGTTGAGTATTACCGTTTCAGTCTTGATTGTGACATGCCCGTGCGCTTTGTCGTTGGCAACACCAACGGCGATGACGGCAGCGACTGGCACACTGACTTTATCGGGCTTGTTGGTTGCAAGAGGCCGGGCGTTAGAGGCATTAAATAAAGTAACGCACATTGTTTTTGATAAAACCGGCACGTTAACGACAGGGCGCCTGTCTATTACTCAGGTGCAATTAGAGTCAAGCCATGATGAAGCTTTTTGCTTGGCGCTAGCAGCAGGTCTTGAAAGCCGCTCAGAACATTCCTTGGCGAAGCCATTTCAAGCCATAACCGATCCAGTGTCGGTGGAGGGTATTGAAAATATCCCTGGTCAGGGTTTGCAGGGAAGCTATCAAGGCCAGGTGGTGGCAATTGGTACGCAACAGTTTGTACAAGGGGTGCTTAAAATAGATTCTGCGCCACAATTTAGCGGCAAAACAGGTTCACCGCTGTATTTGGGCTGGGCCGGTGAATGGTTGGCAATCATTACTCTACAAGATGAGGTTCGTGAAGGTGCTCAAAATTTAGTGGCATCGCTTAGTGGCAAGCAGTTGAGTATTCTAAGCGGTGATCACGCTGTTGCCGTCGATGCGCTTGCGGAGATAGTGGGTATTGATGAGTCACTGAGCCGGCAAACGCCTGAAAGTAAGCTGGCCTATGTGCAACAATTACAAGCCCAGGGTGCCATTGTCGCCATGGTTGGAGATGGCATTAATGATGCGCCTGTTCTGGCGGCAGCTGATGTTTCAATTGCAATGGGCAGTGGTACTGAGTTAGCGCAGACCAGTGCTGACATCGTTCTGTTGTCTGAAAAATTAGATGTATTGAGCTTCGGGTTTTCAGTGGCGATAAAAACAGTGCAAATCATAAAGCAAAATTTATGGTGGGCGCTGGGGTATAATCTTTTGGCGTTACCATTGGCAGCAGCAGGTTTTATTGAACCTTGGATGGCGGCAATTGGTATGTCTTTGAGTTCAATTATCGTGGTGTTAAATGCATTGCGATTAGGTCGGTTAAAAGTGAGCCAATAACATGGATATTTTGTATTTACTCATCCCTTTGTCTATTGCGATATTAATTGCCATTGTGAGTGCGTTGTTGTGGGCGATTAAGTCGGGTCAATTTGATGACCTTGATCGAATGGGCTATCAAATTTTGTTTGATGAAGATAAAGCTGAACAAAAACAACAGATAAAGGATAAAGTGGATGAGTGAACAAAAAATAAGGGTTGACTATTTTACCGATATTTTATGTATTTGGGCGCATGCGGCACAAAAGCGTTTGGATGAAATTAAGCTGCAGTATGGCGATCAAATAGAGCTGCATTTACACTTTTTCTCCGTCTTTGGTGCGGTGGATAAAATGATGCTGAAAAACTGGGGAGAGGAGGGGGTTGCAGGGTATAACCTTCATGTTCACAAGGTGGCCAAACAGTTTGATTATTTAGACATGCACCGGGATGTGTGGCTGGGAGATACGCCCAAATCCTCACTGAGTATTCATATCTTTTTGAAAGCAGTTCAATTATTGATCGAGCAAGAAAAGGTTGAATCAGCACAATTTGATGCATTTCTTTGGGCGACTAGGCAGGCCTTCTTTAAAGATGCAGAGAATATCGGTAGGCGAGGCATTTTGTATGATTTGGCCTCAGAGCTTGGTTTTGATGTAAAGGCTATTCAAGTGAACATAGACTCGGGCGCAGCTCACGCTGCCTTAGAAGAAGACCACAGTTTGGCTGCAGAGAATCAAATTACCATTAGCCCAACGTATTTGTTGAATGAAAGTCGGCAGAAATTGGTTGGCAATGTGGGTTATCGAATTATTGAGGCTAACTTGCAAGGTTTGTTAATTGAACCTGGAGAGTTGGGTGCATCGTGGTGTTAATTGACTATACAAAAATGAACTGGCAGTAATTGTTTCATTTCTGCATAAAAAAAGGCCAGCCACTTTTCAGTGGCTGGCCTTTTTGTTACAAGACATTACTTTGAAGCAATATCTTCTAACTGTTTAGCTTTGATTACTTGGCCGTTTAAAGCCGAATCTGCAGCTGATGCACCATAAGCAACACTCATTAATGTGCTGTAGTACACGATAGGCATTTTGAATTTCGTGCCGTATTTAGCATTGATTTGATCTTGGTAAACCTCTGTATTCATTTGGCATACAGGGCAAGGTGTTGCAATCATGTCAGCGCCATTATCATAAGCAGCTTCAATAATTCCTTTGATCATCTCTTGGCTCTTTTCAGGCTCAGAGAATGCTAACGCACCACCACAACACTGGACTTTTTTCTCATAGGTAGGAATGGACTCTGCGCCCATTGCATCAATGATGTTATCCAAGTATTTAGGGTTCTCAAAAGATTCACCATCAATACCGAAAGGACGGTTGGTTTGGCAGCCAACGTAACCGGCAATTTTAATGCCTTCTAATGGTTTCTTTACATGGCTACCAAGTGCATCAAAGCCAAAGTCTTCAACCAAAACTTCAGCCATGTGGCGAATTTTTTGGTTAGCTTTTACTTCAAGTCCAGCTTCTTTAAGCGCTTGGTTGGTTTCTGCCATCAAATCGCCATCTTCATTAAGGCGTTCATGGGTCTCTTTTGTTGCCAACCAGCATGCAGCACACGTTGCGACAACATCTTGGTCTGGATTAGCTTGCTCAGAAAGCGCTAAGTTACGAGCACTGAGTGCCATACGAGGCAATTCGCCACCAGAAGCATAACCGATAGACGCTGAACAACAGTTCCAATCAGGAATTTCGTTCAGTTGAATATCTAAGGTTTTACACATGGTTTCAGTTGAAACCAAGTAGTTAGACGATGAGGCACCCTTCTGAGAAGAGCAGCCTGGATAAAATGAATATTCTTTTTTAGCCATTGTGACTACTCCTATGAATCAAACTTTTTCAGTTTGGCTTCTTCAATTTCAAAAGCCTTCTTCAGCATTGCATCAAAGCCACTTTTGTCTTTAACGCCATGTCCGCCAAACATTTCAGCAACGCTCATACGTTTGGTTTTTAACATGCCAAGACCAATGTCTTTCATTTTTAAAGACGTTTTAATGCCTTCTCCAATGCCGTTCATGAAGTACAGCGCAATACCCAGTTTTAACTCATTAACACGACCTTTCTTGGTCAAGTTTTTCCAAAAAAGCTCTGCAAATTTCTGAGTTGGGTTGTTTGCTGGCGCTAAACCTAAACGTTTTGAGTAAGTTGCCAAGCCATGCATGATATGCGTGATGGGCAACTCACGTGGGCAACGCACGATGCAGTTGTAGCACGAGGTGCACATCCACATTGCATCAGAGGTTAATACCTCGTCGCGTTTACCAGCACGAATCATCATAAAGATTTTCTGTGGCGTGTGTTCCCAGTGATTGCCTAAAGGACAAGAACCGGCACAAACACCACACTGCATGCACATCTTAACCCAATCGCCTTGTTCTACATTGGCTTCAACTTCTTTTAGGAAAGAGGTGCTTTTGTATTTATTTCCACTCATGGATATCTATCTCCTAAAACTTGAATGGGCTCATGCCGATTTTCTCAATGGTTTTAGCCATTTCGTTAATCAGTTCAGGGGCACGTTTAACATCGGTAATTGCTACTTCATAAGTCGCAACACGTTCTTTTTCAAGGTTCAATGTTGTTAGTGTATCGTCGATTTTGCTCATACGAATATGCGCCATCTCAGAACCTTTAACAAAGTGACACTGATAGTTTTCACCTTTTTGGCAACCCATCAAGATCACGCCATCATAACCACTGTTCATCGCATCTGTTACCCAGATCACGTTAACAGAACCTAGGCAGCGGACAGGAATAATACGGTTGAACGCTGAATGTTCTTCACCATTCGCAGCTGCCATATCCAATGCAGGGTATGCATCGTTTTCACAGGCTAAGGTTAAGATACGAGGTTTTTCGTCAAATTCGTCAGGAATATCAACAATTTTTAACTGTTGGCCAACGGTGTCAACTGAGTAGTTCTCGAATGAAATGATTCGTACAGGGCAAGCACCCATGCAAGTACCGCAACGACGACAACGACTTTCGTTGTACTGAGGGTAACCTTCGTCATCTTCATCAATTGCGCCAAAAGGACACTCCACGGTACAACGTTTGCACTGAGTACAGCCTTCTTTTCGGAAGGTCGGGAAGCTTAAGTCGCCAGAGCGAGGGTGGGCTGCCATACCTTTGCCTGCATTTTCAACCACTTGAATGGTTTTCATTGCAGCGCCAGTCGCATCTTCCATCGCTTGTTTGATGTCCATTGGGCGACGAACAGGGCCGGCAGTATAAATACCAGTACGACGAGTTTCATAAGGGAAGCAGATGAAATGAGAGTCTGCAAAGCCGTGAACCAGGTGTGGTAAATCTTTACCTTGGCGGTAATCTAAGTTCAAAATAGACTCAACCGCAACGCTTGTTTCACCTTCAGCAGGAGCAGGTGCTTCAATATCAACACCTGAGTTAGCGATTTGGCCTGTGGCTAATACTACAAGGTCAACATCCATTTCGGTGTCTTCGTCTAAAATGAGATCTTTCATTTTAACGGTATGAGAATCACTACCAGGAACCACTTCGTTCACTTCACCTTTAGTGAAAAGAACGCCTTTTTTCTGGCCGCTGCGGTAAAAATCTTCACCGGCAACACCTGGCGTTCTTAAGTCGGTGTAGATCACTGTTGTGTCGATGTCAGTGTTTTGATCTTTAAAGTACATCGCTTGTTTGATACTGGTTGAGCAGCAAGAGCCTGAGCAGTAAGACAAATGGCCTTCTTTTTCACTACGCTGGCCGGCACATTGTACGAAAGCCACCGAGGTGATTTCTTTGCCATCCGAAGGGCGTTTGATTGGACCGCCATTCGCTTCGATGGCTAATTTTTCAAGCCCTGCTTGATCAACAACATCAGGTGTTTTGCCGTAAGCAAACTCGGTTAAGATGCTTGCATCAAAGGCTTTGAAACCACTTGATTGTAAGATCGCGCCAAAGTTATCCGTGCTGGTTCCGCCACTTTCTGTGGTGATGTCTGCAGAGAAACGACCCGGTGCACCAGAGGTTTTGGTGACAGTTGAATTAAGGTGAACAGTAATGTTGCTGTCTGCCTCGATGGCTGCTGCCATTTCACTGACGCCAGTTTCTTCTGGGTCTGCGTAAGGGGCTTTATGAGGAACGCGTTTCCAGAATTGACCTGTTGCGCCGCCTAAGCTGCCTGCTTTCTCAACGATACAAGCTTCATAACCTGCTTTAGAAATTTCAATCGCAGCTGTCATGCCGGTGATGCCACCGCCAACGATTAAGATGCGTTTGTTTAGTGACTGTTGACCACTAGATTCTGCAGGCTTTAAAAATTTCGCTTCAGCACAAGCCATACGAACGTAATCGGCCGCCATCTCATCGGTGGTTTCTTTTGCTTCGTCAGTATCAGGGCGAACCCAGATAACCGCTTCA
>Ga0233435_1003711_pt1 | contig 11404 bp, 16 predicted proteins | sample SI_122_August201_3_FD_182735 | JGI IMG/M metagenome (GOLD analysis project Ga0233435, IMG submission 182735) | Seawater microbial communities from Saanich Inlet, British Columbia, Canada - SI_122_August2016_135_MG | ecosystem: Environmental > Aquatic > Marine > Inlet | place: Canada: British... | reverse complement strand
TAAGCTTATTTTTTTCATATTAATTATTTTAATAATTATTTTTATTATTATATTTAAAACTTTTAAAAAGTAAAAAAAAAGACACTAAGTATAATACTTTTTATCTCATTTTATATAAATATGGTGGTTTGACTGCTCCAATGGTAGAACCTACAAAGACGCCTGTTTAATCCCATATATCATAAATCATCAGTCGGAAGTCCTTGAGATTTACGAGAAAATTAGAGATATTGCTATTGAAATTTGATTTTTGAAATCTTCTAAAAATTAAATTTTATGAGACAAATATTATTTATTAGTACTCATTATCTTTCAAATATAATTCAGAAAAACTTAATCATTTCTCAATATTTTGAATAATAATTTTATCATGATTTAGTAAGTTAATACTATCTAAATCATTTCTATTTTTATAAATTAAGTCCGAGCATTTATCTATCTCCCCTATTTTAATATTTCATTCAAAGTTCTTTATTTCATAATAAAAATCTATATATTCTCTTCAATCTTCAATAATTCTATGAATAGTATATTTTAATTCTACATCTTTCTCTAAGATATCTATTGTTAATTCTTCTTTCATCTCTCTTTTTAAAGCTTCAAAGAATGTTTCTCATCAATCTATATGTCATCCTGAAATCTCATAATATCACACTGATCAACTTGCTTTTTTTCACCTTTTAGCAAATAATATTTCTCATTTACTATTTTTAATTATTCAGTGAACAGAAGCATAAAAGTTTGGTTTTCACATATTCTATATTTTAATTTTTATGGTTGTGGTCGAACCTAATTTTTTCCTTTTAATAAGCCATTTCTTCTTAGTTTTTTACATTTTATCTTATGGTGGTGTGACTGGTCCAATGGTAGAACCAAAGAACATGGCTGATTAATCCCATATATGATAAATAATCAGTCGGAGGTCCTTAGTATTTACAAAGAAATTAACAAAATTGCTATCAAATGTAACTTCTATTAATGAGTGAATTCTATATAAATTTTGTTCAAAATCAAATTTAATTATCAAAAAATTTCTTTATATGCTTTTTCATAAATATTATAACTTTTTTCATCTCTTTTTCTAAATTCTTCATCTGAATAAACTATAATTCTAACCTCTTCAATATTTGATTCATTATTTTCAAAATACTCTTTTATTGTCTTTAATGCAACTATTGAAGTTTCTTCAACTTTACAACAAAATATACCATTTCAAATCAAAGGAAAAGAAATAGATTTTAAATTTTCTTCATCAGTAATTTCTAAACAATTTATATAACAATTCTCTAATACTAATTTCCAGCTATCATCAGTATATTCTCTACAAACTGGTCAATGTGTATGAATTATGTGTTTAGCTTTTAATTTATATCATCAAGTTATAACAGCATTTCAAGGTTCTAATCATTGTTTTAATTCTTTTGTATTTCTTAATTTTAAGCATTCTTGATATAAATTTTCTCATGCTCTAAGATGAATTAATCAATCTATTCATCATCATCACAATAAAGATGGATTAGCAGAATTAACAACTACATCAGAATCTTGTTCAGTTATATCTCAATATATTATTTTTAACTCCATATCATTATTTAAATATGTAAATCTTTAGGTAAAAATCTATTTATTTCTTTATTAGACCAAGTATATTCTTCTCACTTATTATTTTTTCATAGAAGATCTTTTTGAGCTTTTTCAAAATCTTTATCAGTTGTTTGTGGTGAAATCTCACAAATAATTTGATATTCATTTTGCAAAGATTCTATCCTAAATGATTCTTCTTTTTTTAAAATATAACCATTATGTAATCCTGATATAAAATTTTTATATCTATCCCTTAATCATAAAAATTTTAATGCTGAATTTTTATGCTTAGATGATTTATCTCAAAAATTAAAAAATAATTGAATAATAAGAAAGATAATTTCTCAAATAGATAATCATATTGATAATCCAGAAATAAATATATTATTTTCATAAATTAACTGTAAAATTATCGTTATTAAAATAGCTGAAACAATTATAATATTTCATAACTTAATATAAAACATATACTTGTCATTTCTTTCTGTAGAAATTTCATGTATTTTATTATTAAATACACACTGAGCAAATTGTTGCCTTATTACTCATAAATTATTTTCACTCATATTGATATTATTTAAAAAATATTATTCTATTGGAACTTCTAATTTTTTTTCAGCTACACAAATATTATCTTTAATAATATAACATTCAACAACATGATCTCATTTATATTTAGTATTTTCAATTTTCATTAATCATCATCAATCATTAATAATTTCTCATCTTAAATCGCCATTATCCTCAGCTTGAGATCAAAAGTTTCTTATTTTCCATTTTACATTATATGGCTGAGGTATATTAATGTCAATAATTCTAAAGATTAATTTTTTCTTTTTAGGTAATTTAATAAAATTATTTATAAAATCTCATAATCAATATTTTCTAAATCAATCAACTTCTACATCACAACTTAAATTAAAATCATATTGATCAACTAAATTTATTCTAAATAAATCATTAATAAAACTTTCATCTGGTGCTTTATATGATTTTGAGTTATTTTTCCTTAATTCAATAGATCTAGGAAAAAAAGTTCCAAATATTTTTATATACTCATCTAAAGATTGTTCTATTTTTCAATCATTTATATACTTAAGTGATTTATTGCTTCTATTTAAAGCTGTTTCTATATTAGAAATATTGTCAGCATCAATTTTACCCAATAAAAATTTAAAGAAATCTCTAATAGTTGTTGGGTAATCATTAAATTTATAATTATTTAAAAACACTATTATGTATTGTTCTAATTTATATGATTTCAAATTTAATGTAGGTGTAGATTTTAACCATTTCTTTAGAATTTTTGATAATTTTTTAGTTAATCACTTATTTATATTATTTGATCTATAAAAATTATCTATTTCTAATCTAGGATTAAATTTTTCCCAACTTCATCAATCATATGAATTAGGAATATCGTATATCTTATCACTATTTTCAAATGCTGGCAATAATTCAATATTATGTTTTCAATCTGTAAATTCTATAAGAATCACCTTGCCCCATCATTTAATATTATCAGTTGTTGTATATTTTTCAGCTAAAACAGATCTGATCTCTTGTAATAATTGTGATTGTCAATTTCATTTATAATTATCATACTTTTCATATAAATTATTAGGTAATTTAAATAATACATCAACATCCTGATCCTTTATAATAGGTCTAATATTAGTCTTTTTTTTATATGATCAAAAAAGATATTTAGTACTTCAATCATACTTAGTTTCATAAAAATAATTATGTAAAACTTTACATACTCAATTATACTTAGTTTTAGCATCATCAATTTGATTAGATGTTAAACTAATTTTTTCTAAAAATTTAATAAAATATTCTTCCATATATTTATTTTTTAATTTTATTTATCATATCTATTATTATTTTCTCCAAAAGAACTTGTAATCTACTATAATATTTTTTCATTTTTCATTCTTTTATATCATTAGAAAATTTATCAACATTTTTTATCATATTATTTATTTTGTCATCACTCATCGATGATGTTGGTTTTATAGAATCAACAATTGATAAATTAATTAATCCTTGTAGTTTTACTAAAATCAACTTCTCAAATTCAAGTATAGATACTTCAAGTAATTTTAATATCTCTTTTTTTTCATTTAGTAATAATTTAACATCAGCTTTTTCATTAGATAAAAAATAATTCTTAGCTTCTCTAAAATATAGCTCTAAAAAATTATCTACATTTATTCTCAAATCATTTTCTATAGCTTTTATATTCTCATCATAAAAAAATGTTTTCCACATAAAAATAGCAAAATCATTATTTTCAATTTCATCACCTGTTTTTTCAATATTATTCAATAAGTCTCATTCTTTAATTTCATCTATTTTATTTAATAAAACATTACTGTTTTTATCCTTTATTTTATTATTTAATACTTCATCTTTCATCTCATTTAATAAATCAATGAAAATACTTTCTATTTCATTTTTATGAATATCAAAAATTCATCTAAGTCTTGATCTTATGATTTCTTTATTTTCCTCATCTTGTTTGTTTGTCTTCCCCCATTTTATTCATTCAGTAAATTTATCTATCATTACTGATATTCATCTTCAAGCTCATAAAATACTTAAAATATCCATATATTCTTATTTTTTATTAAAAATTTAAATTACATATTGACATTATTATATTTATTTTCTTAATTTTTTCAATACATGGATATAAAACTATTTTTTTCAACCTAATTCAATCCAAATATCTTCAAGGTTATCTAAATTTCCACTATGAGAAAAATCAATTCATTTACAGTTAATATTTTTTTTCTATTATAAAGTTGCTTAGTTTTAACTCAAGCATATCTTCATTTCATTTCAGTAACTAAGGCTATATATTCTTCAAAATAGTCATTTCTTAAATAATCTAATACAAATCATTTAAAATAAGGTCATTTAAATCAGTTTTTGATATAATCTTCTAAGTAAGTTAATTCTAATACATATTGAACATACCTTTTACATGAATAAGAGTGTCAATAAATTTTACTTTTTATATAATTACTTGTTTCTACAGTTAATAACATAATTTTATAATTAAATTTTAAAATAATACTTTTAATAAAAATAATTATAAATTATCAACCACTTAAATATAAACCTAATAAATACATATTTTCTATAACTAAAAAAATAACTTCCCTAATTACAGAAAAGTTATTTTTTTAAATATTATATCTTTCCTGAATAATCAGGTAGGATTTAGCACCTTACTTTTTGCAGGTTGCTGGAGTGTTTAAAACGAACCTATTCTCTGACACTCTCTCTTGATATTTCTGTTTATGTCTACTTATACTATATATAAATAAATTATTATGCAAATTTCATATAATATTCTTTATTTATAGATAATTTATCATTCAAACAACATCCTCATGGAAAATTATAAAATTTTGGATCAGTATTTTCTAATACTTTCTTTTTATCATCTTTTAATATTTTATGAAAAATAATATATCTTTTACAATTTTCTATATAATTTAAAGCAATATTATAATAAATATTATAATTATACATATAATATCCCCCTAATTGATTCTTTAATCTTAATATTAACTCTAATATAAGATATTCTCTTTCTGATACCTTAAAATTAGAATATTTATTAATAAAAGTAAATCAACTTAAATATATTGAATTGACTTTATATAATCTGTATTTTTTAAACACATATTCTAAAACTTTTAATAACTCTTTTTTATCCTTAAATCTAATTTTATCTATATCAACATTATCTAACATCATTATAAAAGCAGAAAGATCCTCTCTTTTTGAGTAATCTTCATGAAATTTATAAACATTATAATATCTAGAGGATCTTAATCTCTCAAAATTTTTTACATTTCACATAAAAACAAAAATACAAAAATAAAAACATTCGTTTATTAGTTTATCATTTTTATATTCCTTTTGTCAAAAATCTACTATTGACTAAGTGTAAAGTTATTATCTTATACATAAAATACATGATTTAGTTTATTTTTTTATAATTATAAATATACTATTGAAAACTTATCATTTAATCTTAAGTATATGAAACATAGTTTTTCTCAATCAACTATAGAATATTTAAAATATTATGTATATATACTTAAAGACCCTAGGAATAATAATATTTTCTATATATGAAAATGAAAATGAAATAGAATTTTTAGTCATATTAAATGAGCAATAAAATGAGATATAGAAAATAATAAAATGAATACTATACAAGATATTTTAGATGATAATAAATATCCTCAACATAAAATTATTAGACATTGATTGTCTGAGAAAGAATCTTTTGAGGTTGAATCATCATTAATTGATTTTTATTGAATAAATAACTTAACAAACATAGTATTATGACATAATTCCCATGAAAGATGATTAATGGATATTGATGAAGTATTAATAAATTATGAAGCTAAAAAAATAAAAATATATGATGATCTACTTTTAATTAATATTAACAACCTTTATTATTATAATATTCCTAAAAAAGATTTATATGAATCCACTAGAAAATCTTGGAGATTAAATTTAAATAGATCTAAAAATATTAAATATGCACTAAGTGTTTATAAGTGAATAGTAAGAGAAGTATATTCTATAAAAAATTGGGAGTTCTCAAAAAAAATTAATTGATATAATAGATATAAATTTAATTGATCTATCTCTGAAGATATAATTAGAGATAGATATATACATACTGATGTTACAGAATACTTTAAAAAATGAAGTCAAAATCCAATAAAATATATAATTAATAAATAATAATAAAATGACTATTAAAGATACAATAAATATTTTCTTAAATGATAGAAATCATAAAGATAGATATTCTTCATTTGATTTTTGCTATAATCATTTTTATTATTTTTATAAAGAAAATAAAATAGATAAACTATCAGATAAAAATAATTTAGAAATAAGTTGTTATAAATTATGATTTTATTTAGCAAGTTGGTGAATGATGAGAGGTTCTTCATTTTTACTACAAAAAAGTGTATCACACTATCAAGATTTAATTAAAGCTATATCTGAAATGCCTAAACATTACTGGGAGATAGATATAAATAATTATACAGATGAAAATATTGAAATTTTATTAGAAATAAAGTCTATTATAATAAATGCATTATGAAAAGAAAATAATGCAAGTGATACATTGGTAACTAAGATAATGTTATGAGTTTTTTGAAGTATTCCAGCCTTTGATCAATATTTTAAAAAGTGACTAAATGTATGAAAAGTTAATAAAAAAAATTTAAGAATAGTTTATAAATTTTATATTGATAATAAAAAAGACTTAGAATCATTTAAAATACAAACATTGGATTTTGATAAATGATGTAAAACTAATGTATATTATACAAAAGCTAAAATATTAGATATGTATGGATTTATTAATGGTTTTAATAAATAAAAAATAAAAAGTTGTAAATAATAGAATATTAACTATGATATGCGCAACACACAATATTATTTTATTTTATTATTAAGTTAATATGACAAATTCAAGTATAGTAAAAGAGGTTCAAAAACCTTTTTTGCAACAAAACAGAGAACAAATTAGAACAGGTATGGAGATTGAGGTACATCAAATAATTAAAGAATGATCTAAAGAAAGAATTCAAAGATTTAAAGGACTTGTTATAAAAACAGCTGGTAAGTCCGCACTAGAAAACACTATAACTGTAAGAAGAAAAATTGGTTCATTTGGAGTAGAAAAAGTTTTTGCTATACATTCATCAACTATAAAAGAAATTGACATAATAAGACAATTTAAAACTAGAAGAAAATCAATTAAATTCATAAGAGAATTAACATGAAAAGCTGCAAGATTAAAAGAAGTTAAAAATAAATAAAAAAAGACAAGTAGGTTTAATAGCCTATTTTTTTTGTATTCAATAAATCACACTTTAAAGTTGCAATTAATAATTAAATAGTTATTATCTTTCTATAATAGGTATTTAATTATTAATTATAAAAAAATGTTAAAATGATTATCTTTATTTGCAAATGTATGAATTGCTGAATTTTATCTAAAAGAATTATGAATAGAAATACTAGTTGCTAATGAATTACTAGATAAAAGAGCACAATTATATAATTTCTTTCATCCAGAAAGTAATATGGTATGTTGAGATATTACAACTGATGAAATATATGATAAAGTAATATCTGAGGCAAAAAAAGCTGATTGTGATTTTATTATGGCAACACCACCGTGTCAATGAATGAGTATAGCATGAAAAATGGATGAAAATGATAGTAGGAATAATTTAATAGTTAAAGCTATTGATTCAATAAAAGATATAAAACCTAAATACTGATTAATTGAAAATGTGCCTTGATTTTTAACAACATATATTCAATATCATTGAGAAAAGATATTAATACCTGAATATATAGAACATGAATTATGAGAAGACTATAATATTAAATTTGAAATATTAAATTCATCAGAACACTGAACACCTCAAATAAGAAAAAGAGCATTTGTACTTCTTTCTCATAAAATAAAATGAAAAGACATTAATTTTCCAAAAAAACAAAAAACTATATCAGTAAAAGATGCTATTTGACATCTACCTACTCTTGAAAGTGGTGAAAATTCTAACATAAAATATCATTCAGCAAAAAAACATAATGATAATCATATTTTATGGATGAAAAATACACCTACAGGAAAAACTGCATTTGAAAATAAAATACATTTCCCTCAAAAAAAGAATTGAGATAGAATAAAATGATTTAGTACTACATATAAAAGAATAAAATGGGATACACCATCTCCAACAATAACAATGTCTAGTTGAGCAATATCTTCTCAAAATAATGTTCACCCATGAAGACAATTAGAAAATTGATTATATTCTGATGCTAGAGCATTAACTCTAAAGGAATTATTTATATTAACATGATTACCAGAAGATATAGAATTACCAGAATGGGCAAGTGATAATTTTATAAGACAAGTAATATGAGAATGAGTTCCTCCATTATTAATAAAAGAAATATTAAAAGAAATAAAAAGATGATAGTTTAAAAAACTATCATCTTTTATTAAATTGTAATCAATGAAATGCTTCGTTTTTTCAACTTCACTTCATTTGAACTGTTATATTTCAAATATGAAAACTTCATTGAGGTGTTTCCGAATATCATGTTTCTAAACTTTTAACTATAACCTTATCCATATTCTCTATATAAATATCTACAATTTGTGAATTAGAATATTCATTATTATTAACTAAATAATAATCAGCAAAGTAAAATTCTTCAGAAAATCATTCCTTTAATACAATTTCAGCAATTTTTTTCTGATTATCAGTGAAAAAAATCTTTATTAAATTTCTTTCATTATCAGTTAATTCTTGAATAAGCCATCTATTTCTTCTTCATTGCTTTAAATTAAATAGTTTAGTTAAACAATCAATACAACACTTATCTGATTTTGAAATCTTTGTTTTTGTATTTAATATATTTAGACATTCCATTTCTTGTTCACTTAAAGAACTATCATTAGAGATTAATTGTTTTGAAGGTTTATATTCTCAAAATCAACAAAATTTAGATAATCATATATATAATTCATTTGAAAATGAAATTCAATTCTTTTCTATAATTTCCTTGAAATTTTTAACATTTGTAATTTGTACTTGAATACTTCAATTTGATGATTTTATTGATATTCATTTTTTTATTACAATATTTCATTTTTTAAAAACTATATGTAAATCAGATTTTGGTGGTTTAGCTTGTCATCAAAACCTATTAATTACATTCCTTGGTGCTTTTTCAGCAAATATATCATAACTTTCAAAATCATTAATTCATAAGTCATTTGCTATAAATGATACAACTTTATATCATTCTTTTTCTTTTTTATAATTATTTATCAATTCAACAATTACATCCTCATATCAATATCAATGGAATCTTCCATTTTCTCATGAAGCAATTAAATCTGAAGCCATATTTGTATAATTATTAAAATAAATCTTTAATTTTTATTCATAGTCATTTTGCTATTTTTTCTATATTTTCAATTGAAATATTCTTTAATCAACTTTCAACAGTAGATATATATGTTCTATGGATTCCACTTAATTTTGATAATTCATCTTGTGATATTCATGTTTTTTTTCTTATTTCCTTTATTTTAAATCAAAGAGTCATTTTAATATCCATAGTAAAAATGATTAAATCAATAAATAAATGTTACTTATAGAATAATATTTAATAAGTAACATCCTATATAATATATCTATTTTTAATTTGTTTACAAGAAAATCTTTCACTGTAATATTTAAAATTATTTATCTATTAAAACATCCTATTTTTCACTCTACCCTAACATATCATCTATAACATTTACACATTTTATCTTCATTATCATAATACGCATAAAAACCTTGTCATGCACATTTTGGCAACATTCTAATTTTAAAATCATACTTAAAAACAAGAATTAATATTCAAGTAAGATAAATTAAAAAAAATAGTCACAAAAGAATATTTTCTTTATTTAGTATTTTTCTTTTTTTTGACAATTTTTATACGATTATTATTAATAATATTTTTAATTTAGATATATTAGCTCGTTTACTATAATTACTTTATATTTGTTTTCAACCAAATAAATCAAACAATTTACTTTCTTTGATCATAAAGTGTAATTAGTTCCTTTATATCAGCAATCAAAGCTGGTCTACTATCTAAATAATCATTAAATTTAAAACTATTATCTAAATTTTCTTTTATAAATTTTCAAAATTTAGAGTCATTTAAAAATATATTTTTTTCAAAACCTTTCATATTATCCTGAAAATGTGGTTTATCTGTTTTCCATAAATCATATCCCCAATCAATTCAATATTTTTTTGCTACTTCTGATATCTCTTTCCAAGAATAAATATCACTAGGATATAATTTTCTTCATTTAAAAGCTATATCTATCGCTAATCATTTTGTATGATTAGATTTTAAAGTCCAAGTGACTTTTTTTCATTTTCTAGTTCTTCAAAGTGAATATAAAAAGTTTTGTCTTTCTTGAGGTCTGAAACTTTCAGTTATAAAAACCTTATTTCAAACTTCTTTTAAAAATAGTTTAACTTTTTTTCTGAATCTAGGATGTAATTTATCAAGTCATCTATATGCTTTCATGGTATTTATTTATTAAAATTTAAAAATCAAAATATTCTAACTCATAAGTAAATAAATAATCTTTCTATAAAGATTCATCATTCTACTTTTATAGCTTCTATTAATGTTTTATCAGCAAACTTCCTATTTGGAATAGCATATATTTCAATTTTTCCTCAACTCTCAAATGATACATGTAAACTATTTATTTCATTATCAAAACTATCTATTTGATCTGATAATATAATCCTAGCTTTATTTGAATATAAATAATCATGTAATACATATGCCAGGTATTTTGTAGGAGAAAAGATGTTTTGAATGATCTTAGGGATACTTCAAAAATTTGTTTTAAATCATTTAGGAATAATTACAAAACTAAGTTTAGTTTCATAGTTTATAAACCATATAAATTCCTCTTTTACAATCCAATAATCACTTCATGGTATCTTTTGAAGTAATCAGTTCTTTTTAAGTGTAGCTGTTGTATATTTCATATTACATTGTTATTACTGCTATAATTCTTTCTCAAAATATTGAAAGAATAGTCAAACCTCACATTGCGATATAAATTCTCTTATTTATTGATTTTATATCTGCAGAATGATTTTTTACATCATTTTCAAGTCTATTTACTCTTCAGTTAGTTTTTGTTGTT
>Ga0233435_1003700_pt1 | contig 11428 bp, 15 predicted proteins | sample SI_122_August201_3_FD_182735 | JGI IMG/M metagenome (GOLD analysis project Ga0233435, IMG submission 182735) | Seawater microbial communities from Saanich Inlet, British Columbia, Canada - SI_122_August2016_135_MG | ecosystem: Environmental > Aquatic > Marine > Inlet | place: Canada: British... | reverse complement strand
TTCCACAGAATTCCTACTTACATCTTATATTTACTTTTTTAGAAGAGTTTTGAGATACAGGACATACTTCAGATGAATTAAAAGAAATATTTAAATCTAAATATTTGAGAACTTATTCTCATAAATTTCAGACAACATATATAAAACCAACAAAGTATTTGAGTAGTAAAGAAATGACAGATTTTATAGAAAATATACGAGTATGGTCAGCTGATTTTTTAAAAATTAAAATACCAAATCCTGAAGAAAAAAGAATGATAGATTATTACAATAATCAGATCTAAAAATGCTTAAAAACTGATATGCTATATGTGATAATGATTGGATTTTCAATAAAAAGATAAAAAGTGAACTTCCTTTATTATTATATATTTCTAGCTTAACAGCTGAAAAAGGTTTTTGTTTTGCTGGTAATTCGCATTTCTCAGATAGGTTAAAAATACATGAAAATACAATTAGTAGGAAAATTAAAAAATTGGAAAAATTATGATTTATTCATATTGAGTACAAATATAGATGATGTGAGATTACTAAGCGAGAAATACGATTAACAAAAACATTAACCGACCATATACAAAAATGTAAGTCGACCGTAAACAAAAAGGTGAGAGATAATATTACAAATATTAATAATAACTCTAAAGAGTTACAAAAGGTAGAAATTATTAAATCTTCAGAAAATGAAGTAGTAGAATATTGAAATGTAGAAATTAATGCATTGATACAACTTTTATATAAAGCTGTTTGAATAGATGATTTTAAAGAATCACAGCTGTGGCAAAGAAGATATGCTAAACATATGGTTAATTTAATTAAAATTAATTGAAAGCAGGACTTTATAACAAGACTTAAATGAGTTTTGGAAGATGGTTTTAAGCAAAGAAACTGTAATAGTATTAAATTTTTATACTGAGAGATTAAAAGTTTTATGCATTCTCCAATGGTTGAAGTTAAATGAAATCAAAAAATGATTAGAAAAGAATTTGAGCCTTTAACAGATAAGCAGAAAATAAAAGTAAGAGAAATTATTAAAAATTGGAAATATAGTAATCCACATAAAGAGCTAACAAAATGAGTGTTAGAAAATATGATAAGTAGTATTTTGTAGTGTAGCATAATTTTTTAATTAAAAAGTAAATTACTTACACTACTAAGAATCATTTTTAAAATTAAATTAAATTATGGAAAAAAAGTTAAAAAAAGAGTTCATAGAATTAGAACTCAAAGAAATTATTCCATATGAGAATAATAATAAGATTCATACAGATAAAGATGTATGAGAGATAGTAATATCAATTGAAAAGGATTGATATATAGCACCGATAGTTGTAGATGAAAACAATATCATTTTAGCATGACATTGAAGAACTCTAGCTTTAGAAAAAATGTGAATTGAAAAAATAGAAGTTGTTAGAGTTTTTTGATTAACTGAAATTCAAAAAAAAGATTATAGAATTAGAGATAATACTACAAATCTTCTTGCTGAATTTAATATTGAAAATTTAAAAATAGAGTTACAAGATTTATGAGATTTTTCTATTGATATAGTAGATCATCTGAAATTTGATCTAAATTTTAATTTATTTGATACTGATGAATTTAATGAAGAGATAGAAGATGAAGTTCCTTATGTGGATAGTAGTAAGATAATAGTGAAGCATTGAGATGTGTTCAAACTTTGAGAACATAGATTAATGTGTTGAGATTCTACTAAAAAAGATGAAGTAGAAGTTTTAATGAATTGAGAACTAGCTCATATGATATTTACAGATCCACCTTATAATGTGAATTATAAATGACAATGAAAAATTACATGAACAAATAGAAAAATTGAGAATGATAATATGAGTGATGAAAATTTTAAATGCTTTTTAGATGATACATTTAATGTATACAGACAATTCTGTATTAAAGAAACTTGAAGTTATGTATTTCATTCTACTTCTACAGCTAGTATTTTTGAAAAATCATTAAAGAGTAATTGATTTGATATTAAAAATCAACTTATATGGAATAAACCAAGTTCAGCACTTTGATGGGGAAACTATAGATGGAAGCATGAGCCTTTTTTTTATTGCTGAATAAAATGAAATTCTACCAATTTTTATTGAGATAGAACTCATGCTACAGTAATTGAAACTCTAGAATGAAAAACAGATAAGCAACTTTTAAATATATTAAAGAGAGCTAAAGAAGCTGAGAGAGAATGAAAAACTACTATATGGAGTATGAAAAGAGCAAATGTAAATGAATATGTACATCCTACTCAAAAACCAGTAGAACTAATAGAATATGCTTTGAATAATAGTAGTAAGATTGGAGATAATATTATTGATTTATTTTGATGAAGTGGTTCAACTCTTATAGCATCAGAAAAAAGACAAAGAAAATGTTTTACAATGGAACTTGATACAGTATTTGTACAAACTATTATAAAAAGATATTACGAGGTAACAAACTGAAAAAAAGAGGTGTTATGTCTTAATAGAAAATTAGATATTAATAAAATCTTAAATGACTAGAAAAAAACTCCAAAAAAAAGTCTGAAAATTAACTTTAAAACAAAAAGAAGAAACAGTAAAAGAGATTGTAAAAGAATTACCTAAAGAAGATGAAAATATAAAAGATGAAGAAAAAAAGTGAAGATGAAGACCAGTCGTTATGACAGATGTGACTCTCCAAAAATTAAAACTGTGTTTTGCAGTAGGTATGACAGATGAACAAGCCTGTTATTTTAGCCAAATTTCACCGAGTAAGTTATACCATCATCAACAATTAAATACTGATTTTTTGGAGGAAAAAGAGATACTTAAAGATAGTATTTCTTTACAGGCTAGATTAAACATATGATCTAATATAAAAAAATGAGATACAGCTGACTCTAAATGGTGGCTTACTATGAAAGATAAAGACTTTATGAACAAATTACAATTACAGTGATGAAGTGCTTTAATGTTATCACCTGAAGATAAAGTTATATATGAACAAATATTAAAAAATAATTTATAAGATAAATGAAAAGAGATAGAGAACTTTTAAGTTATCTTTTTACAAATCCTGATAAAATACTTTTAAGAAAAGAATATTTTAAAGGGGATTTTCTATCTTTTTGTCTTTATTATTTTCCGAATGAATTTACTCATCCACTTGCTCCATTTCATAAAGAATACCTAAGCGATTTACAGGTAATGAAAAATGTATTTTTTGTTTGATTCAGGGAGTGTGCTAAAACTATGTTTTTAACTTACTATTATATTTATTGTATAGTTTATCAGAAAAGAAGATATATAATGCATTATAATTCAGAGATAGATCAAGCAAAATCTATACTACTTGATTTAATAGTTATTTTACAAACAAATGATTTAATAATACATGATTTTTGATATTTATATATTCCTCCTGAATGAAGAAAGCAAAATGAACCAACTAAAAAAACAATCTGAGAATTTATGATAGATTGAAATATAAAGGTTCAAGCAATGAGTATCTGAAAAAGTCCGAGATGAAAAAAGTTTTTATGAAGAGATGGTAGGACTCACAGACCTGATTTAGTGTGATTTGATGATATTGATACTAATAAAAATACTAAAAACCCAACTTTAATTGAAGCTGATATAAGGTTTTTGACATGAGAAGTGTTTGGTGGATTGAATTCATTCGCCCAAAAGATATTCCTATGAAATGTAATTAATGAAGATGGTAGAATACCAAGATTAAAAAAATTCTTTGAAAAAAATAAAGATTTTAAAATATTTTGGATTCCCATTAGGATCAAATGAAATATTAGTTGGAGTAGATTTGTATCTACTGATAAAGAAGCAGAAGAGAAAAATAAAGGTATTAGTGATGATGCTTATAAGTTTATATCTCTGCAAACAAAAAGAAGAGATTGATTAATAGCTTATAATCAAAACTTTAATTTAATATCCTATAAAAATGGTCAGAATATTATAAAAAAATCAGATATTAGATATTTTTATAAACTACCAATAAATTATAAAATAGTATTTTGAATTGATCCAGCTTTCTCAGAAAAAACCTGAACTGATGCAATGTGATTAACAATTACAGCTCAAGAAAAGTTTAATTGAGATATTTTTAAATATATTCTAGAATCTATATGATTTGAATGAATAGATAAAGATGAGGATAAATTCTGTAATACAGTGGTAGAACTTTATAATAAATATAAATGTTCTTTGATTTATATAGAATGAAATAACTGAGGACTTATTTTAGCAAGGATGTTAAAGAAAAGATGATTAGCTGTAATAGTTGTTAATTCTGAAAAGGATAAGGTAACAAGATTAAGAGAATTTCAATGAGAATTTGAAAGAGGATTAATAAAATTTAACTCTGATGGTAAAAAAGTGTGATCACTAGAAGATCAACTTCTTGCTTTCCCATGAGGAGAGCATGATGATATGGTTGATAGTATGGTTTTTAGTTTTACACCTTATGCCTGATGAGAAATTAGAGCTTTTTAAATATTATAAATATGAGTTTATTACAGGAAAAAATTATACATTTTCTTGATACAAATAATATGAAAATATTAAGACAAGAAACTTGAATATGATGTAAAGCTATTTACTCAATTAAGAATTGACATCGTAATAAGAAGTATACTAAACAGACTCTTGATACTTTATATGATTTTTTTAACCTTAAAATAGATAAATATTATATTGATAATATGAAAAAATGGTTAAAGAGTGATGAGAGTATACTTTGAGTTTTACTTAAAAAAAGAAGAGATAAACTTTGACTATCTAAGAAAGATGTAGCTAAGATTATTAAGTGAACTGAAAGAGAGATGACAAGAATAGAGTCATGAGATGTTGCACCTAAGTTTAATTCATATTATTTAAGAGAGCTAATAAAATTATACGAATTTTCTGAAAGTGAATGAAATCAAATTAAATGGTATGTTGCAAGTTTGCATGATATAATTGAGTTAAATAGAAATACATAAAAGACCTTGAGGGGAAAGATAAAGACTAGATACTAAATCTAGTCTTTATTTTTTTGTATAAACTTATGCCTAACAAAACAAGAATAAAATTATTTAACTCAACTAAATCAAAACAAATAGATGATAAAAGTGATGATCTATTTAGTAATAAAGAATGAATTATAGAACCTGAAGTATGATTTGAAGAGTTATTATTTGCTTATGATAATAGTTCTATTATATCTTGAATTATTAAAAAAATATCTTCAAAGGTTGATAGTAATTTTAAACAAACAGATAATGAAGAACTTGATAAATTTTTAAAGAATTTAGATGTAGATACTATAGCTCAAAATCTTTTAACTTTTTGAAATTCATTCTCTGAAAGATTAAGAAATGGTAAAAAAGAAAACTTATTAGAACTCGAACATATATTAACACCAACGATTAGAAAAACATCATGAAATAATAAAAATATAAATTATTATCAAAGAAGTAAAAAATGAATTAAAAAAGTTCCATTTTCTAATAATGAAGTTTTATTTTTCAAAAGAAGTTCTCTATGAGATAAATATTACTGAGATAGTTTATTCCACTCTTGTATTGATGAAATAGTTTTATTAGCATTTATAACTAAATACTACAAAAACTTCTTTAAATGATGAAATATTGAGCCTAATATACTATATGATGAGTTATGAAACCTTACAACTGAGCAAGTAGAAAAAATAGAAGAAATGATCAAGGATAAAATATCATGAATAGATAACTCTCATAATACTTTATTTTTAACTTGAAAGATTTGAAAAATAGATTTATCAACAAGGATAGATCCCGATAAATTTATTGCTCTTAAAAGAGAATTAAAAGAAGATATATCAATATCAACAAATATCCCTTTTGATTTATTATCATCAAAAAATTCAAATAAAGCTACAAGTCAAACAGCATTAGAAAGTTTATATTCTGATATAATTATACCATTACAAAATAAGATATTAAGGCAATTAAAAGCTCAACTTTTATCTTGGAAAAAATCTAATGAAAATGATTTATTTTTAAAGAATGTATCTGAAGATGATATAAATGAAATAGAATTTATAAAAGTAGATTTAAAGAATTGAGTAGATGAAATGAAGATAGCAACTTGATATAAAAAAGCAGGTATTACTACGGCTAATGAGCAAAGAGAAAAGCTTGGTTTTGATACTGTGCCTTGATGAGATGAACTTTTAACATCATGATGATCAGAATTTGATAACAAAGAAGATATGGAATTAGATGAGGTAGAAAAAACTTTAAATAAAAATTACTCAAAATGGTGAAAATTTTTAAACAAAATTTGAATATGAAAAAACAATTAAGGTTAATAAAAAATATTATAGATGATTTTGAAAAGGTAAAAACTAAAGAATTTATGAATTATTTTTATGATTTCATAGATTTTTTTAATAAATATTTTGAGAATCAGGCTATAGAATATATTAATGAATTACAAAGTATTAAAAAAGTTAAAGATCCTAAAATTAATGAAAAATTAATAGAGAAACTTTCAGCTATAATTTTATTATGACAAATAGAACAAGAACAAAAAAGTAGATTAGAATTAAAAGATATCTGATTAAGTTTAGATATTTGAATTAGCAATGAATTAGGCTTAGATTATGCAAAAAATAGAGCCTGAGAACTTATATCTGAGATAGATGATACAACAAGAGAAGAAATATGAAAAATTATAGAATACTGATTAAGTAAATGAAATACCTTAAAAGAAATCGCAAAAAAAATAGATGAAAAATTTTTAAAATATTCCACCTATAGAAGTAGTTTAATAGCAGTAATGGAAGTCTGAAATGCCTATGAATTTGGAAGTAGGAAGCAACATGATGAATATACTAAGCACTTTGATGTAGTTTGATATAAAAGAACGATTACTCAAGGAGATAGCAATGCTAGAGCTAGTCATATAAAGAATGAAGAAGCTTGATGGATACTAAAAAATGAACTATTTCCATGAACTAATACAGATCATGCACCACATTGATTTAATTGTAGATGTTATACTGATTATAGTATTGTGAATCCTGAAAATTGAATAATTTAATTATTTTTTTATAAAATATAAAATTCAATTATTTTCACATTGTGGTAAATATCATTTTTCTGATAATTCACTTAAAGCATTGTCATAAGATTTTTTTTCAGAAATATTGTCAAAAATAGTACCCATTCAATTAGTTAAAGGATTTTTTGCTTTTTCTCATCAATAATAAAAGATACAACATTTTGTACCATCTTCAGTTTCAAATTTTTCTATTAAACGAGCAAATTTAGTCATAGTATTTTAATTTTAATAAATATTATTTTCCGTAATCATCAAATTTTAAGAATAAAGCTAAATCTTTTTTAAAATTTTCATCTAGATTAGCCCAAACTTTTTTTTGTCTTTCATTTTCATTTTTCCAATGTATTTTATCTTCTGGAGTTCTTTTTTTGTCTAAACTTTTTTCTTCAGCTTTAGATATTCATCTTATTAGATAATGCCACCTAACTAACTTTTTTGTATAATCTGATATAAAAGGAATATTTTTAATCATTTGATATGATTTTTCTTCATGACCATGAAATGAAAAACTTAATTCTTTTGAATTGTCTCTAGTAGCAACTATAGGTTTTCATATATCATGTAGTAATCAGGCAGAAATCATTTTATAATTTCAATTTTTTATAGCTCACCAAGTAACTTTTAATGTATGAATAAAAACTCCATGACTGTGCCATGAATTTTGTTTCCAAAATATAGTTATTATTTTTTGTATTAATGTAGTTTTCATTTTATAATTGTTTGATATCAAAATCCATTAGAATTCATTCTTCATTAAATCATTCTATATTTATATTTTTTCATTTAGGTGCTCATTTTCAAATTGAAAAATCAATTTTATATGTTTCTAAGGAACTTAATGTTAAATGTATAAATCAATTCATATCTAAAGAACCTATATCATTCTCTTCAATTAAAATTCTTGAGTTAGCTTTTAATGTTTCTAAGTCTTTTTCAGAACTATTTAATTTATGTACTTCATCATCTACAGTTATAAAACCATCAGTTTCATAATGTATTTTATAATCATTACCACTAAAATTTATGAGATATATTCAATATCATGCTGTATTATCTCAATAAACACTTTTATAGACAAATATTAGTTTAAAATCATTTTTATTCATTTTTTTATAGGTTATATAATAAAATTATTTTCATACTTTAATGTAATTAAATATGCTTTTAGATATATTATTTATTTTAGGTAATAATATAAATAATATAAATGGTATTAATATTTTAATAACAAAAAATAAAATAACTAAAGGAATTACGATATTCATAATTTCATATCTATCAAATTCAACAATATTTACAAAAATAGAAAAAGCGATAAATCAATAAAAAGACAATAAGTATATAAAAATAAATATTCTTCAGAACATACTTTTATTTATTGTTTTATGATTAATAAATAATGGTACAACTATTATATTAAAAAATAATTTCTCAGTTAGATTATAATTTATTATTTTTTTATTTATATCATTTTTATTTTTAGAATGTATTATTTTATTTTTTATTTTTATATTATTTTTGGTTTGTATAGTATTTTTTAATAATAATTTAAAAAAATATATTATACTAAATGGAGAATATATTCATATAATATAAAATTTTGAAACTCATGTATTTTTTATTCTATTATATAGAATTATAAAAAATATAATTTGTAATATTGCTAATGCGAATAATCATGAAGCTATAGAAATATCATTATTCATATCTATTTTTTGAAATCAAATCATTGATCAAATAAATAAAAATAAATAAGCTATTGTGAATCCTGCTTTTTCAATATTATTATCAAATTTATCATTTTCGTTCTTATTCATATTTTATATAAGTTATATAATTTTATTATAATTAATATTATAACTGCTAAAAAATATTTTTCAAGTTTTCATAAAACACAAAAAGACCTTTCAGGGAATTTAAACACTACTAAACTAAAAAGTAGTGTTTTTTTATTTCCTAAAAAATAGTGATGATAAAACTTTTAAAAACAGACGATATACATAAAACTGTTAGTTTTTGTATTTTAACACCTGATGTAGAAGATAGAAACTGAGATACAATAACAGCTGAAGAAATAATTAAAACAGCTCATGATTTTGGTGCTAATATGCAAAATAAGTTTTTAAATATAGATCATGAAGAAAATACTGAGATAGAAAAAACAAAGTATGAATTTGTAGAAAACTTTATAGCTCCAAATGACATAATAGTGTGAGAAACTATTGTAAAAAAATGAAGTTGGTATGTATGAGTTAAGTTTATAGATGAAAAATTATATAAAAGTGTAAAAGCTTGAGATTTTGTTTGAGTATCAATGGAATGATATTTTATAGTTTAATAAAAATAAGATGACAAGAAATATTTGAAATGTATTTGTAGATGGAATAAGTCTGGTATCAAAAGATAATACACCTGCAGTAGAACAAGCTGAGAATAAGTTTGCTTTATTTAAAACAGTAAAAAAAGATATAGATAAAGACAAATTAGATAAAATTTTAAGTAACTTGAAATGACCTTGAGGGGAATAAGAAAGAAACTATTCTGATAATTGTTTAATTTTTAACTTTTATTTTATATGAAAGAATTACTAGAAAAATTCTTCGGAGTTTTCTCTGATGGTATATCTCTATTAAAAGAAGATAAGTCAGATGAAGCAATTAAGAAATTTGAAGAAGCTTCAGAAATGAAAAATGAATTATCTAAAGAAGTATCAGAAGATAATGAAACTATTTCAGAAGAAGATATTAAAAAGTTTTTTGAATCAGATGATTGAAAAGAATCTATCAAAAAATATGTAGATATGTATTTATCTTCAGATGATGTTGCAAGTTTTATGTGACAAATAAAAGAATTGACTTGAAAAATAGAAAAGATAAATAAAGAAAAAGAAACTGATGATAAAACTATATCAGATGCACTTGATTCTACTATTGATAGAGTTGAAGAAATGGAAAAAGTATTAAAAGATCAAAGGATCTCAAAAATAGATTAATTTTATTATTTTAAATTATTAAAAATGCCTATACAACTTAAAAAGAGAACTAAAAAAACAGAAGATCTAAAAAAGGCTTTTACTTTAGATTCAAACTGAGTTCCTGTAAATTTTCATTGGAAAAATGATGAAGCTAAACAATTTATTGATTTTGTAAAAGATGAATCAGATGGATTACTAAAGAAATTTAGAGTAATTACAATGACATGACCTACAAAAGAGATTGCTAAGCTAATTGCTCCTTGAAAATTCTTAATGCCCTGAGGTGCTTGAAAAAGAACTCATGGTAATTCTTGAAAAGCATGATACAAAGTAGAAACTAATTCAATATATTTGACATCAAGAAAAGTAGAATGATTTTTTTACTTATCAGATGATGAAATTGATGATAATATTGAATGAAAAAGTTTTGAAGAACATATGAAAAGAATTATTGCTAAAAAGATTGCTAATGAACTTGTAGAAGTAGCCTTATATGGTAAAAAACTAGAAAACCCATCAGCTGATAATGGTATATTGAATATGTTTAATGGTATTAAATATCAAATAGAACAAAATGGTAATATTTTGGATGGTTCAGATACAAATGTATTTACTTGAAGAAATATCACTAGAAAAAAATATGTTCAAGCTAAAAAAACATTAGCAAATAAATATAAAAAAGAAATAGAATTCTTTCATGATCCTGATACTCAAATTGACCTTGATGAATTATATAATGATCCAAATGGTAATAGATGAGATGGAGAAACTAATAAAAATAGAATTGCTGGAACTAAAATAAATGAAGTATCTTTGATGACAAATGAAAATCCTGTAAAAGTTAGTTTAGTAACTGCAATAGTTAGTAATCCAGCTAATGTAGGAGCTACTTGAATTTTTATAGATACTGATTTAACAGCTAATATAAATCCATGAGATAGTATTATTGTTAATTTTGGTAATGCTGAGGAATTAGTTTATATAGTTGCTTCAATTGATATAAATTCTATTACAACAACAACTCCATTACTTTATGGAATAGATGCTTGAGTAAAAGTTGATAAAGTTATTTTAGATGGTGCTGATATTATAGGAACTAATCCTAAAAATGTAGTTATTTGAATTCAAACAGATTTAAAACTTGAACCTGAAAGAGTTGCACCTGATGGATATAACTTTTGGTATAAAATGAAACTTGATATACAAATTGAAAATCCTGAAGCTACTGTTCTTGTAAAAAACAACAAAACAACTTAATTTATTTTATAATTATATAAAAATGCTAAGAGTTATTAATAATAAGGATAGAGTTTATAATTGAGCTAAAAAATGACAAATTCTTGATATAGATGATAGTAAATTAGATGATTAT
>Ga0233435_1003697_pt1 | contig 11434 bp, 11 predicted proteins | sample SI_122_August201_3_FD_182735 | JGI IMG/M metagenome (GOLD analysis project Ga0233435, IMG submission 182735) | Seawater microbial communities from Saanich Inlet, British Columbia, Canada - SI_122_August2016_135_MG | ecosystem: Environmental > Aquatic > Marine > Inlet | place: Canada: British... | reverse complement strand
GGTTTGGACATCTGAAGGTAAAGGTGATTACACCCTTGAGACGGTTGAAAAAGTAGGTCGTGGTACGTCGATCACTTTGTTTTTAAAGCCTGAAGAAGATGAGTTTTTAAACGAGCAAACGTTAAAAACAGTGATCTGTAAATTTTCAGACCACATTCCGTTACCCATTATCATGAAAACGGAAAAAACAATACCTGCTCCAGAGCCTAAAGAAGGTGAGGAACCTGGTGAGCCAACCACAGAAATTGCTGATGAAACGATCAACCAAGCTTCCGCTTTGTGGATGCGAAATAAAAAAGACATCAGTAATGAAGAGTATAATGAGTTTTATAAGCACATAGCTCATGACTTCGAAGACCCAATGTCACATAGCCATAGCCGAGTTGAAGGTAAGTATGAATATACTTCGCTGCTCTATATTCCAAATCGTGCTCCGTTTGATTTATGGGATCGAAGCCGAAAATACGGCCTCAAGCTCTATGTTAAACGTGTTTTCATTTTAGAAGATGCAGAAAACCTAATGCCGCATTACTTGCGTTTTGTACGCGGTATCATTGATTCAGACGATTTACCTTTGAATGTTTCTCGTGAAATTTTACAGCATAATAAAGTGATTGATTCTATTCGCGGTGCGAATGTGAAGAAAGTTTTAGGCTTGTTAGATAAGCTCGCGAAAGACGAAGAGGGTTATGCAAAATTCTGGGATCAGTTTGGTAAAGTGTTAAAAGAAGGTCCTGCTGAAGACAGCACTAACAAAGAGCGCATCGGTAAATTATTGCGTTTTTGCTCAACGAAAGGGGATGGTGAAAAGCAAATCGTTTCACTAGATGACTACATTAGCCGTATGCAAGAAGGCCAAGATAAGATTTACTTTGTGACAGCGGAAACATTTGCTGCTGCTAATAGCAGTCCTCATCTTGAAATTTTCCGCAAGAAAGACATTGAAGTCTTATTGCTGCATGAGCAAGTTGATGAGTGGATGACTTCTCACATGTCTGAGTATGACGGTAAAACGTTACAGTCAGTGATGAAAGGTGAGCTTGATTTAGGTGATTTAGATGAATCAGCTAAAGAAGAGAAAGAAAAGGTTGATGAAGAATATAAGAGCATGTTGGAAGAGATCAAAAAGGTCTTGGATGACCAGGTCGAAGAGGTTCGCATTACAAACCGGTTAACCGATTCTCCTGCTTGTTTGGTTGCGAATGCTCACGGCATGAGTGCACATCTTGAGCGTATGATGAAAGCGGCTGGGCAGTCTACATACAACACTAAGCCTAGCTTTGAGCTTAATCCTGAGCATCCGTTAGTGGCGCGTTTACGAGATACCTCAGATACCGATCGCTTCAGTGATATGGCGAAGATATTATTTGATCAAGCATTGTTAGCTGAAGGGGGCCAATTGGCTGATCCAGCGCAATATGTGTCTCGGCTGAATAAGTTGTTGTTCGAGTTATCGGGCGAGTAACAGCCGAAAAATATCGGTAAAAAAAGCCAAGGTTTGCCTTGGCTTTTTTTTTGTCGGAAATTCATGCTTCAAGCATTATTTTTGAATGTACTGAATCATTGTATGGAGGGCTATATTGGTGCAAATAATCTCAAAACGAAATATTTAGTTTTTGGTAAATTCGAAAAACCTAGACTATGCTTAATCTAAGCGAGTGAGGCTTACTGCTAGATTGTGACGTGCTTAACAGTACTCAAAGACTTCACTGAATAAAATAAGAAAAAACGCGCAACGGAAGGACGCATTATGTCGATCTCGAAACAATTAAATCAACAGCTCACTCAAGCCAGTATTGAATTCAGAGTTATTAAGCACGCTCGAACCTCTAACCCCATTCAATCCGCTAATATAAGCCAATTACCTTTACCCCAATTTTTGCAGCCACTGATGTTTAAAACAGAACAAGGTGAAAACCTGATGGTGGTTGTTCCTTTAAACTGTGTGATTGATTTTCATCAGTTAAACCGAATTATTAACCAACCTGTGCGGCCACTATCACGGCAAGAACTTTTTTTGCTGTTTAGTGATTGTGAATGTGGTGCTTACTCACCAATTAGCCAGCTGCATGCCGTGAAAGTGATTTTAGATACGCGGGTAGGGTTGTTGTCAGAAGTGTTTTTTCAAGCCGGTAGCCATACGGATGTTTTGTGTTTGAGCGGAAAAAATTTCAAACAGCTTCATGTGAGCGCGACTTGGGCCAATATCGCACAAGATGACAGTAAAATTGATACGAGTCACTTACATCGCTTTACAGCTGCACAAAGAGAGCCAAAAAAATCGGGGTGTTTGACCGTAGATTGTGAAATTAAGAAGCGTTTTGAGCAAATGTACCAGGCACCTGCAATCCCTGATGATTTAAAAGAAGCAACAGATCCAAGTGTGTGTTTGCAGCTTTCCAAGGTGTTTGATGTTGGCCTTGAAGGGCCTTTAGGTTTGAAATCTTTTTGGCGACATGCAACGTATAACGCACAGCTCTCTTTATTGCTTGCAGAAAAAATAACCCCAGCTGTTGATCATAAGCGGGTTTATCAGTCGGGTTTACTCCATAATATTGGATTTTTATTATTTGGGCATCTATTCAAACCTGAGTTTCAGTTGCTGAATAAGCTGGTTCAAGCGAATCCAAATACCCCAATAAGCTTTTTAGAAAAACACGCTATCGGTATGGGGCAAGCTAAGCATGTCTTAGGAATGGGGCACGGTCACCTTGGCGCTTGGTTGATGAAAAGTTGGAATATGCCAGAAGAAATGATTATTGCTCAACAAGAGCATCATAGTCATGACTACACCGGAAAGCATTGGGAGTATGCGGCGATTACTTTGGTTGCTAATCACTTGCTGAAGCGAGTTAATATTGGTGATGCAGACAGTGTTGAGTTGCCAGGAGAGTTAATGTCTCGTTTAGGGTTAACCGAAAAAATGGCATCGGACTTGTTGTTTGAAATGTTAGAACAAGCAACCGACCTTGATTTGCAAGCCAGTAAAAGCGCAGCTTAAAAGCCGTATTTTGTAGCACCTGTTTTGATGTTTTCGTCTGTTTTAAATAAAACCTCAGCTGGATCAAGTTGAGGTATTTTTTTTGCATCAATTTTGTGGGATGTTGTGGGCTTGATTCTGTCGTGAAAATGACGGGTGCATTAAAAATCAAACTTTATTAATATTGCTTTATAGTGAATATCGCGTTCCATCATAGTGTATAGACTGATTGGCGTAAGGTTAAAAATCTCCTTGTACTCAACAAGTCTGACCTTTATATTGGTTGCGTTGAAATAAAAGGATAAACACTATGCGAATCATATTACTAGGTGGACCGGGTGCTGGTAAGGGTACTCAAGCGAATTACATTAAAGAAAAATATAACATTCCTCAAATCTCCACAGGTGATATGTTGCGTGCTGCGGTTAAGGCTGGCACAGCTTTAGGTGTTGAAGCAAAGAAAATTATGGATGCGGGTGGTTTGGTATCTGATGACATTATTCTCGGTTTAGTCAAAGAGCGTACGGCTGAGTCTGATTGCGAAAATGGGTTTCTATTTGATGGCTTTCCACGAACCTTAGCGCAAGCGGAGTCTTTAAAAACGCAAGGTGTTCAAATTGACGGTGTTGTAGAAATTGATGTGGACGATGCTGAAATCATTAAACGAATGAGCGGCCGTCGTGTGCACTTGGCCTCAGGCAGAACCTATCACGTGACCTTCAACGCACCTAAAGTGGAAGGTAAAGACGACGAAACAGGTGAAGACTTGATTCAACGGGATGATGACCAAGAAGCGACTGTAAAAGAGCGTTTAAATGTTTATCATGACCAAACTGAGCCATTGATTGAGTACTACACCAAATGGGCAGATTCTGGCGAAGCAGGTTCACCTAAATATATTAAGGTGGATGGTATTGGCCAAGTTGATGACATTAAAAATCAAATTTTTACGGGTTTAGACGCTCTTTAAATATTAACAGGAGACCGCTACGTGGCTGTCATTGAACTAACAACCGACTCATTTGAAAGTACCATTAAAGATAATGATTTTGTGATTATCGATTTTTGGGCAACTTGGTGTGGCCCATGCCAAAATTTTGCGCCGATTTATAAAGAAGTATCAGAGAGATACCCTGACATCGTCTTTGCAAAAGTGGATACTGAAGAAGAAGTTGAGTTAGCTAGGCACTTCCAAATTCGATCTATTCCAACGTTAATGATTTTCCGTGAACAGATCATTATTTATTCTCAGCCGGGAATGTTGCCAGAGTCGCAATTTGAAGAATTAATTCAAAAAGCCAAAGACTTAGATATGAAAGAAGTGAAAGACGCAGTCGATAAAGAGCAGTCTTAAATTTTTAACCATATTAATACAACATAATATGAATGCCTGTGCCGGATTATTTGCGGTACAGGCATTTTTTTGTCAGGGTAAGGCGCTATAATTTTTGATATGCAAAAATACAACTTACAATACCTTATGCGTATTTATGAGCAAAATTATCGTTTGCTCTTACGCCTAGTGCCAAATCTTGATGATGTCGAAGAAGGGGATATTTCTTCTGGGCAGGAAGATGCAATGAGTCTTCATCTTTCCGTTTTAGAGCGTAACTCATATACTGTTACCGTGCACTTAACCTATTTAATCCCTAAGGAGGGTGGCGGCTTTAAAGCGACACCTGACTTGCAGATACGGTTGTATCATGATGCAAAGGTCGCAGAGGTTTATTTGTATAATAAACACGGGCAGGTGGATGCTCAGCAATTTGGTATTTCTGTTGGTGATTCTGAGATTACTTCTCGTTGTAAGATAAATGCATTTTTAGAAAAGTGGTTAGCCTATTGTGTTTCTTGTGGCCATCAGTTTTCGAGTAATGTGGCCTTGACTTCTTAGCGGTAGGTGGGTCACAATAACCAAGTATTTTACTGGGTTATTATTTTAAGGGCGGTATCATGAGATTATCGACAAAAGGGCGTTATGCTGTAACAGCAATGTTAGAGCTAACCATACGAAATCAAAAAGGCCCAGTGACGTTGGCAGAAATTTCTGAAGACCAAGATATTTCATTGTCTTACTTGGAGCAGCTATTTGCAAATTTACGAAAGCATGGCTTAGTCAAGGGGATGCGTGGTCCTGGTGGCGGATATCAGCTAGGTAAAGAGCCTACTGAAATTTCTGTGGCAAGTATCATTATGGCGGTTGATGAAAAAGTCGATGTCATGAAGTGCAAAGGGGAAGGTAACTGCCATGATGGTCAGAAGTGCATTACCCATAATTTGTGGCAAAGCCTTAGCTGTCAAATTTACACGTTCTTAGACAATATCTCTTTGCAGAACCTTGTTGATGAGCATGAAGAGACGGGCACCACTGAAGTGCTCAATCAGCTCGGTTAAATTTTAACCAGAATTTTTAATTTTTGCCCGGGGTGAATATAGCCACCCCTACGCAAATTGTTCCATTTCCGCAAGCTAGATACAGAAACGCGGTACTTTCTTGAAATGCGGTCGAGTGAGTCTCCTTTCCGAACCGTATGTTGTAGGGCGCTCTTACCACTTTTCCCAACCCAAACGACGAGTTTTTTTCCGGGTTTCAATGTTTTATTACGACTGATTTGGTTCCAAGCCGCTAATTTCTTTACGGTGACATCATATTTTCGAGCAATTCGCCAGAGAGAATCCCCCGATTTAATGGTGTATTTATGTTTTTTAGCTAACCGCAAATTGGTTGTCGGCCGTTGTCTATCAGAGTGCGTGTAAAAGGCTTGAGGTTGGCTTCGTTGCGGGATTTTCAGCGATTTTCCAACACGAAGATAATGGCCTTTAATACCATTGGCTTGCTTTAATGCGGCGAGGCTCATGTGGTTTTGTTTGGCAATGGCTGAAAGCGTATCACCTGAGCGGATGGTGCGCTTTTTAAATTGAATCAGTTGTGGCCGCTTGTCTAGGTATTGTCGTAATTTAGCGGTATGGCCAATGGGTAGTAAGATTGTCTGCGTTTTTTGTGGCGCTGTAGACCATTTCTTGATGCTAGGGTTGAGTTGGTATATTTGTTCAATACTTAAATGGGTGGCTTGAGCGAGCACAGCTAAGTCTGCTTGTTGTGATAATTTGATGCGCTCAAAAAAAGGCTTGTTGGGGAGTTCAGGTAAAGCTGCTAGAAACCTCGGGTGGGAGAGGTATTGCGCGACAGCGAGTAGCTTTGGAACATAGTTTCGAGTTTCTTTGGGTAAATCGAGAGACCAGAAATCAGTCGGGCGTAATTTGCGTTTGTTGCGTTTGATCGCACGCGCAACTGTGCCCATACCCGCGTTATATGCTGCAAGGGTGAGTAACCAATCGCCTTTAAATCGTTTATTTAATTGGGACAGGTAGGTCAAGGCGGCATCTGTAGATGCAAGAATGTCGCGCCTTTCATCTACCCATGCATTTTGAGTGAGTCCTAGGCCACGCCCTGTTGCTGGAATAATCTGCCATAATCCTGCTGCGTGTCCATGTGAATAAGCATAAGGCAGAAAAGCACTTTCAATAACCGGCAGTAATGCGAGTTCACTGGGTAGGTTGCGTCGTTTTACTTCGGTGTAAATATGAAATAAATACGGTGTGGCTCTGTCGTGAATATTTTTAAAATACTCGGGGTGTTTGGTAAATTTTCGGTAGGCTCGGGTCGTGTTCGGGTGTTGAGTGTTGGGCAGCCTAAAGTCATTTACAATGAGCTGCCAAAGGTTGTTCGATTGTGTTTTTAGTGCAGATTTTGGGTCAGGAATAGATAATGACGGGGGGTTGACAGCGATTTTCAGCTGCTTGGCCGCCTGAGTCTTGATTTCAAGAACCTGAATTTCAACGCTTGGCTTGTTAGGCGGGGGTGGAAGTCGCTGAGGTGTACTACATGCGCTTAAAATGAGTGCCAAAGGCAGAACTTTATAAATCATAAGATTCAAACTATGTTATTGTTTTTTTCTGGTTATAACACATTGTCAGAGTAATTGGATCACCTAAATGCTGAATATGGATGATTGGTATACAACCTCTCTCGGTAAAATGGTCGATGAGCAAGAAAAGGCCATTCTAGAAGCGTTTTTATCAAAACGGTTTGGTTATTATATTGTGCAATTAAATGGCCATCGAAATCTAATTGAACAAGCGCGGGTAAAACGCAAATTTGTATTAACAAGGGAGCCCTATCTTTGGGCGACGGCATGTGCCGAAGAAACAGCCTTGCCTATCCAAACGGATAGTGTTGATGTTGCTTTGCTGCCGCACACTTTAGAGATTACTAAAGACCCTCATCAAGTACTAAGAGAGGTTGAGCGTATTTTAATTCCTGAAGGTTACGTGGTTATTTCAGGGTTTAATCCTTGGAGTTTGGTTGGGGCAAGGCGTTTATTAAGTGTCAAATCGACTGAGTTTCCTTGGGCGAGTCAGTTTTACCGCTTGTCTAGGGTGATCGATTGGCTGAAATTGTTAGGGTTTCAAGTGGATGTGGTTGAGCGATATTTTTTCGTCCTACCATTTCAACAAAAGTCAGTTGTTCAGCAGGCAGGGTGGGTTGATGCTTTAGGGCAAAAACTGTGGCCTTTTTGGTCTGGTGGTTATATGTTGCTGGCAAAGAAACAGGTTTCAACACTCACACCGATCAAGCCTAAGTGGCGAGCAAGAATGGTGAGTAGCGAGTCAGAGGTGACGGAAACCTCACAACGAGGAGATTTTGGGTGTTCCAAGGAGTAGAAATTTATACCGATGGTGCGTGTTCAGGAAACCCTGGTCCAGGTGGTTGGGGGGCAGTTCTGCGAGTCAATGGTAAAGAAAAACAATTGTATGGTGGGGAAGGTGAAACCACTAATAACCGTATGGAGCTTATGGCTGCCATTGTGGCGTTAGAGTCACTGGACCGAGCCTGCGGGGTAACTCTGTTTACAGATTCAAAGTATGTGCTAGATGGGATTACGAAGTGGATTCATGGTTGGAAGAAAAAAGGCTGGAAAACAGCCAGTAAACAGCCTGTGAAAAACGTTGATTTATGGCAAAGGTTAGAAGCCGCAACGGGAGCTCATGATATCAATTGGCAATGGGTGAAAGGGCATGCCGGTCATGAAGGTAATGAGTTGGCTGATGAGTTAGCTCGCCAAGGTGCGGAGGAGCACAAATGAGGCAAATAATACTCGATACAGAAACCACGGGTTTAAACCCAAAGCAAGGTCATAAAATTATTGAGATTGGTTGTATTGAAGTTGCCAGCCGAAAAGTGACAGCAAATCACTATCACCAATATATTTTTCCTGAGCGTGAAGTTGAAGCTGAGGCGATGGCAGTTCATGGCATCACCAATGAATACTTAGCCGATAAACCTGTTTTTAAAGTCATCGCACAAGCGTTTGTTGACTTTGTTCAAGGCGCAGAATTAATTATTCATAATGCGCCTTTCGATGTGGGCTTTTTAAACCATGAGTTAGCCCTAGTTGGTATGCCGCCCGTTGATGAAATTTGCACGATCACTGATACCTTGGTGATGGCTCGGAATAAATACCCTGGGCAACGTAATAGCTTGGATGCGCTGTGCAAGCGCTTGGGTATTAATAATGCACATCGAGAATTACATGGTGCGTTACTTGATTCCGAGATTTTAGCCGAAGTTTATTTGGCGATGACCGGTGGGCAAACCGCTTTTAGCTTTGAGGCCGAGTCTCAGAAAGAAGAAACGGTTGTGAAGGAAGAAATTGTTTATTTACAGTCAGCCCCCAATTTGCGCGTGGTTAAAGCAAACGATGTTGAGCTTGAAGCTCATAAAGTGAAAATGGCTCAGTTAAGTAAAAGTTGTGGTGGGGAGACTATTTGGAGCAAGCTATAGCAGTCTACTTTGCTCGTCTTTACCGAGTTTTGGGGGGAATAGATAAGCGCTAAGCGGGTGAAAGGCAGTTTTGAGTGTGCCAATTACAAATGTTCGGTGATTTAAGCCCTGGCCTTTGCTACCATCGCCGCCATGAAAACATCTGATTTTAATTACGACCTACCTGAATCGTTAATTGCCCAAGAGCCAATGAGTGAGCGTGCTTCAAGTCGCCTGCTTGTTTGTGAGCCTGACCAATTTTTAGATAACACCTTTACTGATATTCTTGATTTTATTCGGCCAAATGATGTGTTGGTGTTCAATAATACTAAAGTGATTCCTGCCAGGCTCTGGGGAACCAAAGCGACCGGTGGCAAGGTTGAAGTATTGGTTGAGCGGGTACTCTCTGACCATGAAGTGTTGGCGCACGTTAGAGCGAATAAGTCACCTAAGCCTGGTAGTAAGATTCATTTAGAGGGTGGCTTGGTTGTCATCATGATCGAGCGGCAGGGTGCGCTGTTTAAGTTGCAGTTTCAGTCAGAGCAAAGTGTATTTCAGTTATTAGAACAGTTTGGGCACATGCCTTTACCGCCTTATATTAAACGTGAAGATACCGCAGTGGATGCTTCGCGTTATCAAACGGTGTACGCAAAATCGCCTGGTGCCGTTGCGGCTCCTACGGCCGGTCTTCACTTTACAGAAGCCTTGTTATCAAAAATTAAACAAAAAGGCGCACAGATAGCTGAGGTGACACTGCACGTTGGCGCCGGTACGTTTCAGCCTGTTCGAGTGGATGTTATTGAAGAACATGAAATGCACACAGAGTACCTAGAGGTCACTCAGTTGGTATGTGACCAAATTGCGACAGCTAAAGCCCGTGGTGGTCGGGTTATCGCTGTGGGTACAACATCTGTTCGCAGTTTAGAGACGGCAGCTCAATCTGGCGTTTTGCAGCGGTATCAAGGGGACACCAACATCTTCTTGTATCCAGGTAAGACTTTTCACTGTGTTGACATGTTGATCACAAATTTTCACTTGCCGGAATCGACGCTTTTGATGTTAGTATCGGCCTTTTCTGGCTCAGCACATATCCAGAAGGCATATCAGCATGCGATAGCCAATGAATATCGCTTTTTTAGCTATGGCGATGCCATGTTGTTATATAGACAAAATTAACCTGAGAGCATTATGCAATTTGATTTATTAACCACTGATGGTGTGGCGCGTCGAGGTACTTTGGTCTTTGACCGTGGTGAAATTAGAACACCTGCGTTTATGCCGGTTGGTACTTATGGCACGGTTAAGGCAATGACACCTGAAGAGGTGGAGTCAATCGGGGCGGATGTTATTTTAGGGAATACTTTTCACCTTTGGTTACGCCCTGGTTTGGATGTCATTAAAGCGCATGGCGATTTACATGATTTTAGTCATTGGCAAAAACCCATTTTAACTGATTCAGGTGGCTTCCAAGTGTTCAGCTTGGGTAAGTTGCGGACCATCACCGAGAAAGGTGTGCATTTTCGTTCACCGATTAATGGCGCTAAAATTTTCATGGGACCAGAAGAGTCGATGGAAGTGCAGCGTGTACTAGGGTCTGACATTGTGATGATCTTTGATGAGTGTACGCCCTATCCTGCAACACATGACGAAGCGAAAACGTCCATGCAGTTATCGCTGCGTTGGGCGCAACGTAGTAAAGATGCACATGCTGGCAACCCATCGGCCTTATTTGGCATTGTTCAAGGTGGGGTGTTTGAAGATTTGCGAGAAGAGTCTCTGCAAGGGTTACAGTCCATTGGATTTGATGGTTATGCCGTGGGTGGTTTGGCCGTTGGTGAGCCAAAAGAAGACCGGGACCGAGTATTAGAACACTTGAACCCAATGTTGCCTGCAGATAAACCCCGTTATTTGATGGGGGTGGGTAAGCCTGAAGATATCGTTGAGTCCGTTTCTCGTGGTATTGATATGTTTGACTGTGTTATGCCAACAAGAAATGCCCGTAATGGCCACTTGTTTACCCGGTTTGGTGATGTTCGTATTAAAAATAGCCGGTACCAGGAAGATACTAAGCCGCTAGATGAAACGTGTGACTGTTACACCTGTCAGCATTATAGTCGGGCGTATTTGCGACACTTATTCCGCTGCGGTGAGATTTTGGGTGCAAGGCTGAATACCATTCATAATCTACGTTACTACCAAAAATTGATGGAAGAGATTCGGGAAGCCATTGAGCAGAAGCAATTTTCCGCATTTGTCAGCAAATTTTACGCAGATCGAAGCCGCGGAATTATTTGAGCTTTTCATGAAAAAGCTTGGGTACATTCGTCGCAGTATTTATGCCATAATGGACGCCGAATTTTTAACCCTTGAATAACTCTTGTCTTGCCCATACGGTAAGCGTTCTTGTTCAAGTTACAACTTAAGGAAAAGTGAATGGAATCGTTACTCTCGTTTTTTATCTCAGATGCACATGCAGCCGCTGGCGGTCAAGAGCCAAGTGCACTTGCTGGTATTTTACCCTTGGTCTTAATCATGGTTGTGTTCTACTTTATGCTGATACGTCCACAGTCTAAGCGTATGAAAGAGCAAAAGTTGATGATTTCCGAGCTAAAAAAAGGCGATGAAATTGT
>Ga0233435_1003696_pt1 | contig 11434 bp, 10 predicted proteins | sample SI_122_August201_3_FD_182735 | JGI IMG/M metagenome (GOLD analysis project Ga0233435, IMG submission 182735) | Seawater microbial communities from Saanich Inlet, British Columbia, Canada - SI_122_August2016_135_MG | ecosystem: Environmental > Aquatic > Marine > Inlet | place: Canada: British... | reverse complement strand
TTAATGATATGTCACAATTAACGTTAAGTTTAGAAATAGGATTTACTAATTCTAGCTATGTAGGAAAAGCTGAAAGACGTACAACAAATCATCATTTTAATATTGTGCATTTATCTAAAATTTCAAAAGTTTTAGATGTTGATATTTGTGAATTTTTCAAAGAAGATGATATACAAATTACTAAAATAAACGCTAATTAAAGCGTTTATATTTAAGCGTTTATGATTAAATGATATGCTGACATAATTATTACTAGCATTAAACTATTGACAATAATAGTACTAAAGCTAACACTGCTATTGTCAAGCTTTTGCTTGATGCTTTTTATCATTTTTAAAAGCTTTAAATTGTCTTTTTTAACACTGTCAAGCATATCACTAGTAACAACATCACCCCCCACAATTGCTTTAAATTGACTATTTAAGTTAACAAGCTCACTCTCTAAAGCACTGACTTTCTTTAAGTCAACACTATCACCCTCTTTAACTTGTGCAAACAACGTAACTGTCTGTTCTAATGATAATGTCATAGTCTCTAGCATCTGTTCAAAATTTTGTGAGCGTGTGCTTATCATCATGAGTTTTGTGCTGTTGTCACCGACTTTTAATATTAAATCGTTTTGCTGATTTAATATACGTAAAATACCTTCTTCAATTTTAGTATTTTGTACACTATTCATCTTCTACTCTTTACACTTCTACTGCTTTCTCTATCAACAGATTTACAATCACTCTCTTCTCTTCTCTTGTCACTTTCTTTCAACAGATCACTTGCATTAGCATTAGCACTAGCATCATCTAAACAACTCCAGCTTCGACAATTTTCCATTTTTTCAATCAAGGATAAATCATCATAATCTTCTACATCATTTGTTACTTTGTTAAAATGCTCTATTTCAAATGTTACTTGCTTATTTAATATATCTTGATAACGTTCCTTATCAACACTATCACCTGCAAAATAATCATAATGTAGAATACAATCAAAATTTTTACTTAGTTCTTTATTTTTAAGCATAATATCTATAAACTTACTACTATCAAGCTCTTTAGAACAAACAATTAAATTATCTAATTCATTAACAATAGACATTTCTTTTGCTTCACTATTTATTAATTTATACTGTTCATGTATCTCTTGTGCTTTTTTCAAAATAAGCTCAAAAAACGCATTAACATCTATAGTTTTCATAGCATCACTCAAAGTAGCAACAACTCCCCCATCTTTTGTCATTGTTTTTAATTTGTTAGTAATGTAGTACTGTTCAAGCTTCTTATCTTCTAACTTTTTAACATCTATATCATGCTTATTAGCATATTCTTTAACATCTAAAACACCCTGTTTATAATTGTCTATATAGCCTCCACCCAAATTGACAACAGCTTTTTTTAACTCGTCATTTTCTAACACATCACATGCAGTTTTTATCTTATTAGAAGCTTCTATATCATCAAATTTAGAAACTTGATAACTATGTTCTATTTCAAAAAATGTCTTACCGATATTTTTTAAATCATTATCTATATTGTATATCTTGTCATTATTATTTAAAAAATTACTTATAGTAACATCACCTACAACATTAAAATCATCACGCAAACAATCAACAACTTTGTTAATTTCCAATAGTGACTTTTGTGCTTTTACTTTATGCAAAATATCTTTAGCTTCTACAATTTCATTCTGTAATTGTATCTCTTGATGCATACCTCCGAATAATGCACTATATTTCATGTCATCATTTTTTGCTTCATTAATAACATCAATAACACTAATTTCCATTTCTTTTAAATTAGTAACTAGTACATCAAACTGTTCTCTTTTATAAGCAATCAAACCTTCGTACATGTCATCATAAGTATCTCTATAAAGCACTTCTAATCTTTTGTAATCTAAAACAACACCACCCATTTCTTTCAAACAATCTACGTAATTTTTAACACTTTCACTATCACCCACATATTTTTCAAAATCAACAACAACACGCTCATGTAAATCAAAAACATCACTCTCTTTATAAGCTTTAATTCCATCACTCATGATTTTTTGATGCACTAAACTAAATGCAACATAAAATGACATTTCTTCATCAAATTGCTTTATTCCATATTTATCATCAAGTGTTTTTATAAAATCAAATTTTGTTGATAGTTTTGCATTAATATCAACAGTCATACTTTTAAAAGTATCATTTAGCTTTTTTAAATACTCCATAACCTACACCTTTTTATTTAGATGTATGTATATACTTGTTTGTTATGTTGTTATGTTTGCTAAAATTGACTTGTTTAATTTATGTAGATTGTTCTTGTAGTTTTAATAATGTTTCTATGTACCAAAGTGCTGAACCGCATATTTTTTTATTCTCTCTCGTCTTTTTTTCTGCAATGTTCATATTTTTTACAATGTAAGCAATTTCACTTTTTGTTAAAGTTTTAAATTGTTCATCATCACAAATATCACTAATTTTCTCTCTATTGTAAAGATTAGAAGCATTCAATAAAATTTCTATCTTTGTCTTTATATATGTCTCAAAATGCTTAATGATAGTAGATTTACTAACGTTTCTTTGTTTTCTTTGTCTTGTTTTATTGTTACAGCTGTAATAGATAGCTTCACTACTCACGCAATCAAAAAGCTCTGTATCATTTTTAAAAATAACATTTTTATTAAAACAAGTAGTACAAGCTTTATGTACCCTGCTTTCACTATTTGTTAATTTTTTTATGGAAGAATTAACTAGTCTATCTTTTTCTCTGTCTTTTCTATGCTCTACCCAACTTTCATTTTTCATATTATTTCTTGCTCGTGAAACAGAACTTGACAAATTTTCTAAACTATCACAATCATCACTCATGACACTGATATATTCACTAACAACACTATCTAATGCAGATAATTGTGATATATCTAAACTTTTTAATGTTTTAAATTTATTAAAATCTTTAACAGAATAACTACTATTTAATTTACTGATAAAAACATCTTGCTCAGCACTCAATATTACTAACAATGATTGCACTACTTTAGAATATTCCCAAACTCCCTCACTACAATTCATTACATCTGAGTTGTAATATTCTAAAGCATCTTCTAAACTATCTATTTTTGCATTGTTGAAATGTATTACTGTTGTCATATCATGCCTTTATATATATAAAGGATAATATTCTTTTACTAATTAATACTTTAAAATTTCAATATTATTTACAAATTACTATAATTTACATATGACAACTAGTAAAAATAAGCATGTGCTAAAATTTACTACATATTAATCATGCTTTCTTTAAGCATCCCCCACTCTCGCAACACTGTTTTCTTATCCATTCTCTTGATAAATTGAATCTTTTTGTCATAATCCAGCGGTTCATACATAGCAACTTCATAATAATTCATCACAGTTTTATACGCTTTACTACCTACTAAAACATGTGCTTCCCCCGAATCCAAGGCACTCAATTCGTTACTAAAAAAATACTCTTTATCAACAGCTTGATAGCTACTTTCAACACTCCCACCACTCTCGCCTTCACTTGCTACTCTAGCTCTATATTTACTAACATCTTCTAAATATTCACGCCTTGGGTATCGTTCATTTAGTGTTTTAATTAGTTCATTGTCTGTTAATTTTAGTGTTATTATTGTGTTTATATTAGCTAGTATTTGACCACCTTCTAAATTTTTACCATCATCAATTTTTGCTAAACTACTCTGTGCTCCCACGATGAAACACAACTTTTGCTCCCTTGATTGTGAGAATAGATTAGCTATCCCACACATGCCAGCTCCGTAGCTGTTGAATTCGTCTAAAATTACTGTGTAAGGAACTTCAAGCGGTGTTGCTACTTTTAAATCTTCGTAGCTTGCTGTTATTTGTGATAGCATCATACGTGCTAACATGTCTCTAGTTTCACTACTTTTTGTCCCAGGCAATACTACATATAGTAGCTTGTGTTGTTTAATAATATCTTTTATATTTATCGAGGGTGTACTGCTATTACAAATCTTTCCATACTCACTTTTAAACATTAATAATACTTTTGACCACGTTCCGATTGCTACCCCTATTGTGTAGTCAAATTCTTGACTCCCGCTATTTTCTTTTAGTTTAAAAATAGACGTATGCAATATCTCATCTAACGTCAAATTAGTCTCACTCATTAAAAAGCTTTTTAGCAAAGAATGAACGTCTCTCTTCTCTTCTCTAACTAAAATATCTTTATTAATAATACTATCAGCATAATCAACAAAATGTTCATCATCATACAAACGACACATCACTTGTAACAATTTAAATAAACTATCTGTATTTGTTAAAAAATCGCTGATGATTGTAAAATTTAGCACATGCTTATTTTTAATAGTTAGTACATCATTAAAATTGTTAATATAAACACATTCATCCAATTTAAAAACTAACCCTAAAGCTTTTAAATCTATTAACAAATATATAACTGATGTCATTAAAGAAATAGCTTTATCTTTCCACTCATTTCCATCATTACTCTCTAACATCAATTTAAAAATTTCATTCACTTGTTCTTTTGTCATCTCAAAAAATGAAAAAGATTCACTGTTATTTTGATCTGCAAAATTGATTAAATGAAAGTCACTTTCACGTCCATAACTTATAGCTAATCCGTACCAAGTGCGCGACATAGCTTCACTTCCTTTTCCATCTATATAAATAAACCCACCCCCCGCACTCATAACACTCCCATTTTCACTACCTACAAGATATTGCATAGTAACAGTTTTCCCGCTTCCTGTAGTACCCAAAATTGCTAGATGTGTACTATATTTTGATTCATTTAATAGAAGAGGTTTTAGTTTATTCTTATCTTTCGCACTACTTTTAATATTGTTAAATAAACGCTCAACATGAAAACCTAAACCCACAAAAAACTTCTCTTCTTTCACATTTTCAACTAAAGCATCATCATAATAGATACTATCATCATGTAAAAAATGCGGTAGTGTTAGTGTTAAAGCGTATATAAAAACAAGTAGTGTTAGCATTGTGTTTTGAATGTAAAATGCATAGTAATAACTTAATGCTAGTACTGATAAATAGTGTAAAAAATGCAATATACTGTCTTTTTTAAGCAATTCAATATAAGTAATTCCCTTAACTTGCTTAACTACTAATTTTTGTCTTTTAACTTCCATCACAAACCCCTCTCACTCTTAAAATCAATCCATTTCAAATAGACAACTAGCCCTTCTCTGCTAACAAAATCACTACCTACACACTCAATTCCATTGAGCAATTCAAACAATCTTTTGTCATGTTTTGCATGTGCGTAAAACTGTCCTAAAGCTACATTAAATCCTAGCCTGTTCATACACAAGTCTGCTAATTCTAATATCACTAATTCAATATTGTAATCAAATTTTTTGTAAATTTTATGCAGGGTTACTTTTTTTGCACTTTTGTTATTAATAACGAATAATTTCATCAAGAGCATTTTATAAATCTTAAATCTATCATCTTCATTTATTAACTTATAACTTATTCTTAACAACTTATATTTCTTAACGTCATTAAAGATAGAAGCATCAAAACGCTTTTCTTCGTTGAAGATTTCCCATACATTTTTTTTTGAAATATATTGCTGATTTTCATAGATAGGAACAACTTTTTTATCATCAAGTGTTAGAATAGCTTTATTTTTTTTGATGTTTGTGATGTTTTGCAGATTGTTTAAAGTAGTTGTTTTTTTTTGTTGTGCTAATATTCTTGTATGTCTATTTTTGCTCTTAAAGACAACGATTATAGCTTTAAACATGACTAATGTTGTTAGGGTAAACAACAAGTAGATAAGCACTTTCTCATATCCATAAAAATCATAATAAATGTATTTAGTAGCTAAAAACAATAACATTAAAAATGCAATTGTTGAAAATACTGCATGTACGAAATATAAGCTATTTGCAGTGTTATTTTCGCTTCTCAAATCATTATTGTAATGTAACATGTAAAATAGAATCATCATACTAATGACAATAAAAAATGGCATTACTATGTATTGTATATTTACTAAATTGTACTCCATACCTACATCCTTTTTTTGTTAGATATAGATATATACTTGTTTGTTTTGTTGTTTTATTTGCTAAATAATGATTCTATTTAACGCCTTGCTCGTTAAGTGCTTTATATAGACTGCATCCATCAGCATTCCCACCATCACAAGCTTTTTCAAATGATTCTTTAGCTTGTTGATAGTCTTTATTATCAAATGCTTTTAGTCCATTATCTACAAGTTTTTTATAATTAGTTTGAAAACATCCGCTACTCAATATTAGAACAACTAACACTTATCTTTTTTTAACTAACTTAATAGCATTATCAATAACACTACTAGTTTTTTTAATTGCTTCATTTAGACTTTTTAGCACATCACTCGTACTAGCTTGTACTTCACTAATTTTATTAATTTGTACATCATTATCATCTAAAACATCACTTACTATTTGTGCTAGTCTATCTAAATCATTTTGAACATTAATACCATCACAACTAACTACTACAGCATCATCAACATCCTCATCAAAATCAACTGCCATATCTTCATCACTTAATTCAAATTCAAGCTCTTCTTCTATTGTCTTTAATTCTTGTTCATCATTAATATATGATTGCTCAACTTGCAAACTTAACGCATTTATTTCATCTTGAGATAAAACACTAGCTTCTAAATTATAATCATTAACATCAATAACAATATCACCAATTTTCGTAATAACACCATCTTTAAATTCTGTTTTAAAGTAATTATATTTTGTTAAAAATTGAAATCTATCTTGTCTAATAAGCAACTGTTCTTTAGCTAAAACGTATTCAACAATAGACATAGCAAGTGCTACATTTGATCCTGTATATTGAAAATGTGGTGATTGAAATTTTGGTTGATGTAGTGTATTTGCATCCTCTTTCTCAACTCTATCAAAATCTTGCGGATGAAATTCTAGTATATAATTTGATATGCTTAAATCTACGAAAGCTTTTTTACATTGTTGTAATACATTGTTTACACGTACAGTCATATCTTCAAACTTATCAGCATTAACACTTAAATTATCTACATACGTTTCACCGGTAAAAAACGCATTTGCTGTCTTATTACTATCACATTCAATAAATGATAGATGACGAACAAGCATCTCTCGTCCCTTATTTTTACTAAATTCATTTTTAACATTTAAACCTGATAACTTATCTTTTTTAAATTGATTATACGTATCTACAAAATACGTAAACTTGTCTAACATTTCATCATCGTCAAAATCAAAACAAGCTAATACAAGCTCTCTTAACAAGCTTTGACTATTAGTAACAGATAAACGCTCTCCCATAATAAAACCCTATCTCTTTTTACTATGTTTATTAACATTTTTAAATAAAGGAGTTTGTTCATTATCACCACCCTCTTCTATATCACTACTACTATCAAGCTTTTCAATACCTTTATCTAATTCATCTAAAGCTTTATCCATAAAATTTTCTATACCACTACTATTATTATCTTTACTATTTAATACATCACTTTTCTCATCTACTTGCTTGCTAAGTTCAAATAATCTTTCTTCTTTAGTAGCAATTTCTTTCTTATTATCAATGATGATTTCTTGCTTCTTTAAACTTACTAAACGTTCTTCCATACTAGCAATAGCTTCTTGTAATTTATTAATTTGTAGAAGTTGTTCATCAATCACATTCTTTTGTTCATCAATCACATTCTTTTGTTTATCATTAATTGATGATTGCTCATTAATTCTTTCATCTTTTGCATTCAAACTTGTTTCTTTTGATGTGATAATTGCTTTTTGACTATCAATAACTGATTCTTTATTTGCTAAATTAGCCTCTGCTCTTGCTTTAATCATTTCTACTTTACTATTAGCATCACTCACATCATTTTTTGAACTCTCAAGTTTTTTATTCAAATCATCAATAACTTCACTAGAAGCTTTTACAGCTTCATCTTTTTCTTCTGTAATTTTATCAATAGCGCTATTAGCATTATCAAGATCTTCTTTTATTTTTGTAAAGTCTACACTATATTTATCTATTGTTTCTATAGCAGTAACAACAGCTTTTTTTAACTCGTCTTTATCATTATTTAATTCACTAATGTTTGTAGATAAATCATTAACTTTTTTTTCTGCTCCGCTTTTGTAACTAGTGTATTTACCTTCCAAACTTCTAATCTCATTTAATCGTTCTTTACTTTTTTCTTTTTCATCTAATAAGAGCTTTTCATTTTCAACAATTTTTACATCTTTCTGTTTCAACTCTATTTCATGAACATTAATAGCTTCATTAGCTACATTTAAATCACTAACAACACTATCATACAAGTAAGCATCGTACAGAGCAGTATTTAAACAAGCATCGAAAACAAATGACGATATATCACCACCCTCTTCTATATCACTAAGCTTCTGACCTTGACCAATTTTTCTCTTAATGTCTTTAATCAAACCTACTTGTTTAGTCTGTATGTCGTTTAGTTGTTGTTTTAGTAATGCTTCTGCAATCTGTAGATGATTAACACGCTTTTTCTTTGTATCAACGCCAATAACTTCACCATTAGCATCAACGACTACTTCTTTTTCATGGAGCTTTTTATCTTCTTTATCTTTACGTATTTCTTTATCTTTTAACTTCTGTTCTGCTTTTAAAATAGCATCACCACTTTTACTACCATCATGCCCCTTTGACCTATAGGAAACTTCATTCACTTGTTTTTCTAATCCTACATTTATCTCTTCAACTTGCTTTTCAACAACCTTATCTAAAATAGCTTCTTTGTCATCTTTGTCTTCTTTTTTATTAGCATTTAATGCATTCATAACAATGTTATTACTATTTTGTATATCTAATACAGTTGTTTGAACAACTACTTTAACTTCTTCATTGACTTGTTTTTCATCTTTAGAAACAACTAAAGAAGCTTGTTTGATTTTCTCCATATCATCATCTAATGATATAATATGTTCATTTTTGTCTACGCAACATACTTTATTGTAATTGTAATAAGCATATCTTCTATCATCGTATTTTAATTTATAACAAACATCAATACCACTCTCTTTCAATACTTCAATAACATCTTGCTCAATCCCCAAACTGATAAAATTATTCTGTCCCATATTTTTAACACTAGCACTAAACGTCAAGTTACTATCATTAGATGCTTTAAAGCTTGGTACTTTGTCTTGTTCAATGAAACCATACCTATTAAAACTAATCTCAACGAATCCTTCTTTATCAACTGAAGTTGAACTAAAAACTGTTCTCTTTTGTAAACTTTTTTGTATCTGTTTTATTGTTAATATTTTTTCATTTTTATTTAAATTTTTTAAATTAAATGACATTTTAAATAGCTTACGCTCTCTATTAATACCTTCCTTCCCGATTTTATTACCTGAAACTTTAAAATTAACACCAGCACCAAAATTTTCACCATCTTTCATTAATGCCTTATCAACATTATCTATAAATTCAAAATTTAATTTATCATATCCTTTAATAGAAACATCACTAAAAAAACTAGTATCTATATTATTCTTATTTAGCCACTCTTCAAACTCACTATCACTAGCTTTCCACTTATTTAGTACAAAACTATATGCATTTGTATTACCTAAACTGCTACTAATAAAAATATCATCACCATTTATTTTTTTTCCACTCACTTCAACCACAATCATCACTATTCTCCAAGCTTTTATTTACATATTAAATATGTATGCATGTAGATACATATTTAATTTACAAATTATGTTGCTAAATCAACTTGTTTGTTTTTACTACTTTGTACATCATTTTCATATATCAAATATTTATAATGCAATACATTACACCCTTCACATTCACTAGCTCTTAGTGTTTTATAAACATCTACAAAAACTTTACTACAAAAACTAATACCTTCAACTTTTCCAAACTCAAATACTGAATTCAAATATTGTTGTAAATATCTGTCTTTTGTACAATAAGCACTATCAAATACAAACACATCACAGTCAAAATTATTGATTAGTACATCACAAACATCACGCTTGTTAAAAGCTTTCAGATGACATACTTTAAACATTTCATTAAGACTACTAATCACTAAATCAATATCACAATCAACAACTTTTAAATAGCTAGAACTAGCCATGCTTGTTTCTTGTAGCGTTTTATAAACGACTGTATTTAAACTATCAAACACTCCAAATTGACTATAAAAATTTGTATCAATAACTTCAAATTTTGACATATACAACTCCTTCATAATTTACTAATTATTATTTTCTTTCATCATTTTTTCCATCATTTTCTTCATCATATTTTCCATATTCTCCTCTTTACTTTTACTAATCTCTTGCTCTTTTTTCATAGCATCAATAATTTCACGCAATTTATTATTCTCACTTTCTAAAGATTTACTATTTTGTACATCATCTTTAACATTATCAACAGATTTATCAAACTTTTCATAATCAATAGTCTCATCAATATCTTCAACATCTACTTCAACATCAACAAAATCTTCTGTTTTTTCAAATTCTTCAACTTTTAAAAGTTCTCTTCGCATCATTTCATTTTTAAAGCTTTGAACTTCTACACTATCACCTTCTTCAATTTGCATAGAATCATTAAACTTGCCTTTTTTTGCTAAGTTTAATCTATGATATTCAAGCTCATCATCACTAAAGTATTCAAAATTAATAGAAAAACTATGCTTCTCTTCTTTAAAATCCCACTTTTGATAGTGTCTAATTGTTTTCAAGTTTGCAAACTTACCTTTCCCGAACAAGTGGGCATTTAGTAAAAAAACACCCGTTCCAGTGCTTATCAAGACATTTTTCTTTTTAAGCTCTGTCAAATGCTGATTAATAGAATTTACTTTCATATCAAATTCTTGAGAAATTCGTTTTTTAATTTCGGCATTTAAAATAACTTCGTTACTGTTATTTACATATTTTAATAAAGCTAATGAAAGAAGAATTTCACCTTTTGTTAGATTTTTCATATACCCAATAGTCTTAGTAAATGTCATGACAAAATCGTCAGTTTTACTATGCTTTATAAATCCACTCTTCTTATCAACAACTTCAACAACTTCACCGGTAGCTTCGTTCGTTGTTGTTGTTGTAACTGTATTTTCAAAATTTGACATTTAATACTCCAAAATTGTTTATCTATCTAAATTATAAGTTCAATATGTTTACATAAAGCTTACAATATTATATTTTAAATATAATATTCAAATATTTTAAATATAACCTTGTCTATGTCATTTATTCATGCATAATCAAATGAAAAATCAAATAAAAAACATAGAAACAGATAAAACTTATATTTAAAATATAATCATCAAAAAAACAACAATAATCATTATATTTAAAATATAAAAAGGGTATATATTTGCGA
>Ga0233435_1003692_pt1 | contig 11449 bp, 11 predicted proteins | sample SI_122_August201_3_FD_182735 | JGI IMG/M metagenome (GOLD analysis project Ga0233435, IMG submission 182735) | Seawater microbial communities from Saanich Inlet, British Columbia, Canada - SI_122_August2016_135_MG | ecosystem: Environmental > Aquatic > Marine > Inlet | place: Canada: British... | reverse complement strand
TGGATGACTATATTGATTTTTATAACCATCGTAGATTCCATGAAACATTAGACTATAAAAAACCAATGGACGTGTACCAAGAAAGTATAAAATTGAACCAGAATAAGAAGAAGGCTTCTTAGGATGCTCTATATAAGAAATTTTAAAAAGTTGTCAGAGGTTTTGGGGTGATAAAGGGCTTGCGCTCGGAGCGTGCTTTAAACATTGCCTTAAGTGAGATGTATGTAAATGGCGTTAGCACTCGCAAAGTTAGCAATATTGTTGAGCAAATGTGTGGCTTTGAGGTCTCAGCACAAATGGTATCCAATGCTTCTAAAGAACTGGACACAAGCCTTATGGCTTGGCGCAATAGAAGTCTAGGGCAAATGGATTATCTACTGGTTGATGCAAGATATGAACAAGTGCGTGTAGATGGTCTTGTTAGAGACTGTGCGGTATTAATTGCGATTGGTATTGACCCTCAAGGCAAAAGAGAAGTGCTAGGCACTCAAGTTAGCTTGAGTGAAGCAGAAGTACACTGGCGTGAGTTTTTTAAGGATTTACATAAACGAGGCTTACATGGCGTTAAGCTAATGGTGAGCGATGCCCATCCTGGTATTAAAGCTGCCCGCAAGGCAGTCATGCCTAATGTGGCTTGGCAACGTTGTCAGTTCCACCTACAACAAAACGCTCAAAGCTATGTAACTAAGCGCAGTAAAAAGAGTGAAGTTGCCAGTGATATCCGCGCCATCTTTAATGCAGCCAATCAAGATGACGCCAAGCGTCAACTTGATCTATTTATTGAGCGCTACCAAAAGTCCATGCCAAAGCTCAGTCAGTGGGCTGAGAATAACATCCCAGAGGGGTTAACAGTGTTTGGCATGGACTTATGTGAATTTAATAGAAAAAGACTTAGAACAAGCAATATGATTGAACGACTTAATCAAACGGTTAAGCAGCGAACCAAGGTGGCAAAGATATTTGCTAATGAAGCGTCTTGTTTAAGATTGGTGTCTGCCATTGTGATGGAAGTGTCAGAACAGTGGGTTGGTGGTAGAATGTATTTGAGGGTAAAATAGAGCAAATGGAGATGGAGTAGATGTCAATTTACAGAAAGAAGTTTACTTGACCTTAATATTACTATCCTCTCTTATACACTCTCTTAGTTCATCGTTATTTAAATAAAACCTCATTAGTTGATTCAAGTGTACCGGTAAGAAGTGTAGTGGAATAGTTAATTTGGCCACCTAACTAGAGATGATACCATTCACTTCGTAACATGATAGGTGAAAAAATGACTAAGAAACGTAGACCGAATTTTAAATCGGAGTTTCGTTTAGAAGTTGCAGAACTCATTGTTAAACAAGGATATTCAGTACGATAAGCTTCCGAAGCAATGAACGTAGGAGAATCAACGGTTGATAAGTGGGTAAGGCAACTTAAAGATGAGCGTAACGGCATCACTCCGCAAGGTACAGCATTAACGCCAGATCAACAAAAGATAAAAGAATGGAGTGGCTACACTATCCTTGATCCAGCTAACACATTCACGCGCGATAGCCCGTTGTGTTAATTTGTTGCGTAGCTGAATTTTAAACTCCGAACCGTAGAGGCCCTGTTCACGATTCAGCTTTGGTATGAAAAATTCACGGCGTTCTTTGCGAAAGAAGGAGTGGCTAACTTTAGCAAAAATTCGATCGTTTTCTTGATAGCTGTCAACTATTGGATTATCGCCACCAATATAATCAATCATGCCACCGCTCACAGAAACTTGATCATCAATTGCACAATCAAACGTCACTCTCGAAAAGTCAACAATCCAATTTAACATTATCTTTGTTAATGACTTACGCCATCGCGTTTCGCAACCTTTAAGAAGGTCATCCACAATATTTTTATATCAAACCAAAATGATTGTCGATTTAGATACTCAGTATCTAGTGCAACTTTATCTGGAATTGACAATTCATCTCTGCCATTAACTTGAGCCCAGCCTGTGATACCAGGTAATAACTTATCCACGCCTTTTTCAGTGCGTAGAGCAATTAAATCTTCTTGATTGAATAATGCAGGACGTGGCCCTACAAAGCTCATATCACCTTTTAAAACTGAAAATAATTGTGGCAGTTCATCTAAACTACTTAAACGCAAGAATCCACCAATTGGTGATAAATAAGAATCTGGATTATCTAATAGATGAGTTGCTACAGCAGGAGTACTTGTCATCATTGATCGAAACTTTGGCATTTTAAAAATTTTATTATTCTTACCGATGCGTTTAGACCAATATAGTGCTGGGCCTTTTGAGGTGGCAATAACCAAAACTGCTATTAATAAAAGTGAAATTAACAACATTAAAAATAGGGATATTACTAATATTAAATCAAATATTCTTTTCATCTAATCTTTACTTGTAACAAGCTTTAACAACTTATCAATCGTCTTTTCTTTATTAAAAATTGTGGCCAATAAACGATCATTTTCACTGGTAAATAATTCTCTTTCTGTTTGACTCATGTTAATACATTGCTGAAAAATACCAGTAATTGCATCAATTTTTGATGGGTCGGCACAGAGTCCAAGATTATTATCTTGAATAATACTGGCTGTATCGCCATTAATAATTGCTAATATGGGTTTTTTTGCTGCGATATAAGTTTGAGTTTTAGCAGGCACTGTTACTGAGAAAATTGACTTATCAATCAAGGAAACAATTAAAAAATCGCTTGCTTGATAATACTTAGCCATATCCAATCTTGGTTTTTTTCCATGAAAAATAATATTTGGATTATCTTCAACAAGAAGTTTTAGATTTTCAAGATTAGACCCATCCCCAATAATATTAAGCTGAGATTTTTTTTGATACTCGCCTGATAACAAACAAAAAGCGTTAACAATATTCTCTAAATTTTGCACTTTACCAATATTACCTGCAAAAGTAAAATGAGTTACCCCTTCAGATTTTCCAAAACTCACAGGCTCAAGATTTGTATTTAAATCATCCGCCCAATTCGGCAAATAATGAAATATCAAACCTTTTCCAACATATGGAGTTAATTTTGACTCAAAGCCTTTTCCAGAAACTGCAATTGCATCAATATTACGATACATAAATCTAACAAACATATCAAGAGTATTCGAAAGCATTTTAGTTTTCTTAAAGCCGTACGCGTACACACTGTCAGGCCAAACATCTTGTGTCCAGAATGTTAATGGTTTTTTGTATAATTTTCGTATCACCACTGCAGGCAGCATGCCTGTTAGGGAACTCATATTAAAACCAAAAACGTAATCATATTTTCTGCCAATAAAAATAGCAACAATACTGCCAAAAATCATAAAGCTTATATATTTCAATATCTTTTTAACTACACTATCTCTATAACCCGTAACAGCGTGTAACCTAAGAATATTTATACCTTGGTATTCATCTTTTCGAAAGAAGCTATTTTTATAACCTGGAAAAACCTTACCCAATGGATAGGTTGGAGCTAAAGTCAGCACATCAACATCATAACCTTTGTTTTTCCATGATAAGGCAACATCATTTATCTTAAATTCCTCAGGATAAAAGCATTCTGTAACAATTAATATCTTTTTATTTTTTGTCAAAAATCCCAACCTTGTATTGAGAATACAGTGGCCTGTTGTTAGCAATCAAACTAACCATATCGGAAATCATTTGATCGTAAGACGGGATTTGGTAATTCATTAATAATCTAGTATCAATAAAATTCTTATCGACATTTTTGCCGTCCACTGACTTGATGCTAATATCTTTTTTTGTATACTTTTGAAATAATTTTAAAAGTTCGTATTTACTGATTGACGAGTTGTTAGTCACATGATACAAGCCAGTTATATGATGATCAATCGACCATTTAACGGCTTTCGCAAGTTCTATTGTGGTTACACCTGACCAAATTGCTTTAGTAAAGCCAGAAATATCACCTTGTTGATTCATAAACCAGTGGAAAAGCTCCTCTCCATCAGTTTTTAATTCAGGCCCTACAACCGAGGTTCTTAACGTTAGGTGTTTGTTGTTAACAATCTCTCCAAGCCCCTTTGACTTAGCATATACACCTCGTCCATCTTTCTCATCAGTTTCAATATAAGACTCTTTCTTGTCACCTGAGAAAACACAGTCAGTCGATATGTGGATTAATTTTGCATTAATCTTATCTGCCAGTCTAGTCAGTCTATGAGGCATATATGAATTGAGAAAGATAGCATTTTCAGGATCCGTATCTGATCCATTAATCAAAATACCGATACAGTTAATAATATAATGGGGCCTAATGCTTGTTATTTTATCAATGAAATTTTTCTCATCTCTAGCATTTAATAATATCGTATCATTTTGAATTTTATTTCGATACGAGATATTGTGTAACTCATAATTATCACTATCCTTTAAATAGTTATAAACTTGATGACCTATTAAGCCCGCAGAGCCAAGAACAAGCACCTTATCTTTCAAAACTATACCTCTTTATGCCAGACAGTCCTGTTTACATAATCAACGTACGACAAGATGATTCTTAGAACTTTTTTAGACACATTGTCAGCTTCATAATCCTTAACAGGCTTTATCACTCTAATGCCTTGTGAATGATGAGCTGTTGCAACCTCAACTGCATCAATGACTCTAGCCTTATTCAATCCTGACATTATCACTGTAGTTTCATCCATACCTTCTGGTCTTTCGTGCGCCTGGCGTATTGTGACAGCAGGTAAATTCAGTATTGACCCCTCTTCAGCAATAGTTCCACTATCTGAAATCACACAAAATGCATTCATTTGCAGGTTGTTATATTCATGAAAACCATAAGGCTTCGAGAATCTAATTAAAGGATTTTCGTTTTGATAGTCAATATCTTCCAATTTCTTTCTTGTTCTTGGGTGTGTAGAAATAATAATTGGCATATTATATTTCTTAGTTAGTTCATCAATTGATTCTAATAAATCACTGAAGTTTTTAGGAGAGTCAACATTTTCTTCCCTATGAATACTCATAACAATATATGCTTTTGACTTTAGCCCTTCTCTTTCTAGAATATCGCTAGATTTGATCTTTTCCATATTAGCATTTAAGACTTCTGTCATCGGTGAACCAGTTTTAATAATTGTTTCAGGTTTGATACCTTCTGCAATCAGGTAATCCCTAGCTTGTTCTGAAAGAGGTAAGTTGATATCACTCAAATGATCTACAATTTTTCTATTAACTTCTTCTGGAACTCTTTGGTCAAAACATCTATTGCCTGCTTCCATATGAAAGATCGGTATCTTTCTCTTCTTCGCAGGAATAACACTTAAGCAACTATTGGTATCGCCATAGATTAATAAGGCATCTGGCTGTATTTCAGCAAAGACCTTATCGGCCTTTGCAATAATATCTCCAATAGTTTCTGATGGTGTGCCTTTAACAGCTTCCAAAAATATATCAGGCTTTCTAATGTCTAACTGTTCAAAAAACAATTCATTCAATTCATAGTCATAATTTTGACCAGTATGTACAATTGTATGGTCCACATGTCGATCTAACTCTTTCATCACTTGGCTTAGCTTTATGATTTCCGGCCTAGTACCTACAATGGTCATTACCTTTAACTTATCCATTTTTCTTAATCCCCTTTAACTCATCTTTAATTTCTCTAAGATTTAACAATAATTCTATTAATTCATCTTCATTCAGTCTATGAGTATTATGGGAATGATATTCACCAGCCTCTGTTACCACCTCTTCGCCTTCTTCGAAAAACTGATTGTAATTAAGGTCTCTAGTATCAGCAGGAATTCGATAATACCTTTCCATATCAATTGCCTTCACCATCTCCTCTTTTGTAAGCAAAGTTTCATACAATTTTTCACCATGTCTTGTACCAATAGTCTTAACCTCATGATCAGGCGCACCTAGAATTTTTCTCATCGTATGAGCAAGTAACTCTACCGTTGCAGCTGGTGCTTTTTGAACAAAAATATCGCCACTCTTACCATTTTCAAATGCAAACAAAACTAGATCAACTGCATCATCAAGACTCATCATAAATCTGGTCATATTAGGGTCCGTTATAGTTATAGGCTTGCCATTTCTAACTTGGTCAATAAATAATGGAATAACAGAACCACGACTAGCCATTACATTACCATATCTAGTACAGGCAATCATAGTATCTTTTACATTCCTGCCTTTAGCTACAATCACTCTTTCCATCATAGCCTTGCTAATACCCATTGCATTGATTGGATAAACCGCCTTATCCGTGCTCAGTGCAATAACTTTTTTAACGCCGGCTGCAATAGCTGAATTTAATAAATTTTCAGTACCAATAACATTAGTTTTAACTGCTTGCATTGGATAAAACTCACATGATGGGACTTGCTTCAATGCAGCTGCATGAAAGACATAATCCACACCTCTCATTGCATCATCAATTGAATTTTTATCTCTTACATCACCAATATAAAACTTAAGTTTATCATTATTATAAAACTTTCTCATGTCATCTTGCTTAAGCTCATCTCTCGAGAAAATTCTTATTTCTTTAATGTCAGTAGTTAAAAACCTTTTTAATACAGCGCCACCAAATGAACCTGTACCACCAGAAATCAATAAAACCTTATTTTTAAACATTTAAAACTCCTTTGAATATATCTAAAATATTAGAATGTTTAGCCGTTTCACTCTTTTTCAATCTATCTTGTAAAGATAAAATTAGCTCAGAGTGCGGGCTGTCACTTTCTAAAACGACCTGAATTGCATTTAATAAAGACTCGCTATTTAACGTGTCATATAGAATCATATTGTCACCATAGACTGTTCTTGCATAACTCTCATTTGGAGCTATTGTAATTATTCCATTTTTTATGCCCTCAATTACATGTAAACCCAATGTTTCAATGATAGAAGTAGAGATTAGAATTGTATTGTCACAAAATAATTCTGTCATTTTTTCTTGGTCACTTATATAACCAAGGAAATTTGTCTTTGAATTTAAAGATAAATCCCAAACTTTTGAGTTATTTAATTGATTACTAGTTAAAGTAATATTAATTTCAAAATCAACGCCTTTTTCATTCAAACGAAGCATTGAATTTGTAAAGTCTACAAGGTTTTTGTGTGGGTATTCAAAATGAGGCCCTACAATATATAAAAATTTTATTTTTTTTGAAAAATTATATTTTCTCGGCGAATGAAATACATTGTCAGATACGTCAATATCACTCTTCACAAAAAATAACTTCTTTCTAATATTTATAAAATTTGATAAATTGTTTTTTACATGATTAGATTGAATCTCAATACATTTTGACTGATTTAACATAAACTTAAACACTAGTCTTTTAAGAAAAACTTGCTTAACCCATAAAGGCAGTTGTGAGTTAATCTTATAGATAATATCAAGTTTTTTAGAAAAAAAAAGTAGATTATGCAATTTGGTTACTTGCGGTGTTTTAACAAAAAACTGCACCGATCCAGAGAAATTGTATATCAAATCAATATGATTAACTTTAATAAGTTTTCTAAACACAATGTTTTCATAATACAATCTATATAGAAAGCCTTTACTAGGGACAACCTCAAAAGTAAAGTTGGCAAGCTTTTGATACTTTTTCTTTAATTGATTGATATTTTTGTTTTTATTACAAACAATATAATAATAATAAAGCTCATTGGTTGACAATTCATCCAAAAGCTTTTCTAAAACTGTCAAGCCCCCAGAATCCCCAATCCCAAATGCATTAATTAAAACTTTATTGGTCATATTTATATAGAATTATTATGAAAATAATTTATTTGTAATTAACTTTAAATTTTGGACAATTACAATTGCCAAAATACCAACAAAAATCATAAATAAATAAACTGAACCTTGCGCAGGCGCAATTCCAAATTGTGTCACATTGTTCGCAATAGAAACTCCTAACAATGAACAAAGAATGGGGTTTCTAGTGCCTTTGTAAATTAGAAATTCCAAAAATTGCACTAAAAACGCAAACAAGATCATTCCAAATAAAACAATCCAGAACGAACCACTAAAATATAAAAATGCCACAGCCCCGGGAAGGCTTGCAAATTGCCAAACATTTGAATCCACCCATTGATATTTAGAATTGGCTATTTCTTGATACTTAGTCACTCCACCCAGCGTTCTCTTTTCTACAAATGCATCAATGATTAACGCTCTTCCTTTGTTAGGGTAAGAAACTACTGCCATAATACCTTCTAATCCAACCCATCTATCCACAGATAGACTTAACACCTTAAGAAATACACCTTGTGTTAATTGATAATAAAACTCTTCCAAGGCTACGTTTGCATTAACTCTATCAAATTGAACCTGATCAGATGTGGAATTTGAGACTTTCATTTGCAACTCTTCCTGTTCTATTAGGAGTTCAGTCAATTGATCTTTGTGATCCCCGCCCTGTCTAATCAATGTTTTAACTCTAGCAATGCCTCCTTTCAAAACTTCCAGCCTACTTAGTGTTAATTGATCATAAAAATCTTCCAAGGTCAAGGCTACGCTTTCATTAACTCTATCAGATTGAACCTGGTGATTAATGATCACATTTTTATCGTTAATACTGTCAGGAATTTCTCGAGTATCTTCATTTATATTTATCAATTTCAATCTAAAATCAGATGTGGAATTTGAGACTTTCATTTGCAACTCTTCCTGCTCTATTAGGAGTTCAGTCAAATGATCTTTGTGATCCCCGCCCTGTCTAATCAATGTTTTAACTCTAGCAATGCCTCCTTTCAAAACTTCCAGCCTACTTAGTGTTAATTGATCATAAAAATCTTCCAAGGTCAAGGCTACGCTTTCATTAACTCTATCAGATTGAACCTGGTGATTAATGATCACATTTTTATCGTTAATACTGTCAGGAATTTCTCGAGTATCTTCATTTATATTTATCAATTTCAATCTAAAATCAGATGTGGAATTTGAGACTTTCATTTGCAACTCTTCCTGCTCTATTAGGAGTTCAGTCAAATGATCTTTGTGATCCCCGCCCTGTCTAATCAATGTTTTAACTCTAGCAATGCCTCCTTTCAAAACTTCCAGCCTACTTAAAGAAACTTGAGCCTTGGTTGTTGTTGTTACTCCATCCTGAGAATAAAAATTCGCCCTTAACACAGAAACGATGGCAAGAGATAATACAAAAAATATTAAAATAAAGCACCCGACAATGGCAAGTCTTTTTTTAGAAAAATTATCTAGCAATTTATTTTTATACAATGCAATGAATTGTGGGATTGAATGAAAAATAAATACACCACGACTAAAGAGTGATATTGATGAAATAAAAGCTTCTATGGTGATAGCAAAAAGAGCAGGATACACACCCTTCTTTAATGAAATATCCCACCATATTAGTGTAGCCAGCCCCATAACTCCACCGATACTAACTATCCATGATATAAGGGCGTTGAGTGGCCAAGGCAATATTGTACGTGGAGAAAGTCCAATTTGATTAATGCCTAATACAGTATTTGAAACAGTTGCTAATATAACAATAACAATAAACAAAGCCCAAACTTTTATTCTAATCGTAGGATACCATTCAGGATAAACGTTGTTATTCTGATTATCATCTGCCACTTTAAAATTTAATATTGCATACAAAAAACGACCGATAATAACACCAAGGCATGCAATAGTCGACACCCATAAAACTTGGTCCCATTCTCCAGTAGATCCAGAAAATACACCGATTGGCTCTATATATTCATAATCAAGTAACAAGTGTGCCACCAGTTTAGTCCAAAATCCTAGCCATAAAAATACAGCCAAATACATAAATGCATAACTTTTATTTTTATAAAAACCCAGAAATAATAAGATTAAGAAAGAAAATGAAAATAGAGTAAATGCAAATGCAGATCCTTGGTATTTCATTAAACTTACAGAAAATAAAAGCGACCATATCAATGAAAAAATAATAAGATATGGTTTTTTAAGGATGTGAAAATTGATTGAAAATTTCATATTATTTAAAATTAAAGGAGGGAGGTTTTCGATCTTAGATAAAAAATAATAGCTTCACTAGAAATAATGATCCTTGCAAATATCAGAAATATTAACAATATAAATAGTGACTTAAAAATATTAACCGGAAACAGGCCAAACTGAGAAACTATATTGGACAAAGATATAGAAATAATTACAGATGTCAAACTGCATTTTAGCATGCGCTTTACGAAATATTCAAAAAATAGCATTAAAGTGCCCATCACAAAAGACCCAAAAAAAACAACCAATAGAGATCCGCTGTAGTAAAGAAAAGCGAATATTCCGGGTATTGTTGCAAAAGAAACTCTAAAATTATCCATATCCTTGTAATGTGAATTGGAAATTTTTTGATAAATATCAATTTCACCAACATTGTGAGTACGTGTTAAAGCCTCTAGAATCAATGCAGTCCCTTTATCTGGGTATGATGTAACTGCCATAATACCCTCTACACCAATCCAGCGATCTACCGCCAGTTGTAGAAACATTCTAGAAAATCCAGAATAATCTGTTAATGATGTTGAAAATTTATCTAGCGAGAGCGATGCTACGATATTCCCTGCATCTAACGACATGTCAAAATAATATCCTCTTAAAAAATCTACACTAACAATAACAATATAAAAAAACACTAAATAACTAAGAATCAATAGCAATAGACTAAATTTACTGTGCGCACTTTTCTTACTAGAATGGAAAATAAATTTATAGTTAAAAAGCGTGTATACAAAAACTGCAGATACAATAAACACATATTGACCTCTACTTAAAATAGCAATGGAAGTCACAGATGCCAATAGACCAATCGACAATAATTGCAACATAGAAGGAGGCACACCCTCTAACCTACATCTCCAGCCGATCATAAACGTAAAAGTTAAAATGAACCCAATAGAAAGAGCCCAATACACCAAAGCATTCAATGGGTAAACAAGTATTGTGCTCGGCACCAAGCCACTGATCTGAATATTGAAAAAAATGTTTGAAGCTGCTGTAACTAATACCATGCTCCAAAATATGAAAAATATTTTATTCTTGTTATTAAGGTAAAATTTATAATGTACGGGGTATTTCTTACTTTTAGTCGAAATTTCAACAGGGCTCTTTATATTTAAGCGAAGGAAAAATAAATACACCGTTATCAATGCCAACGCCCCCACTGATGCAACAATTGCAACGTCATCCATGTTTCCATTAATTATATAAAAATTACCTGTAGCTTCGCCGTACGGATAGTCAAGGATTAAGTGGACCGACATTTTAAACCACAGCCCTAGCCACAGAAAAACACTAAGAAATAAATAACTATACGACCTAAACTTTAAGATAGCACCAAATATTAAAATTGCATATATTAAGGAAAACAATGAATATATTATTCCTGATCCAGGGTACGAGCTCAAACTAGCCAAAAAGAAAATTAGGTAACTAATTAAAACAATGATTAA
>Ga0233435_1003683_pt1 | contig 11487 bp, 13 predicted proteins | sample SI_122_August201_3_FD_182735 | JGI IMG/M metagenome (GOLD analysis project Ga0233435, IMG submission 182735) | Seawater microbial communities from Saanich Inlet, British Columbia, Canada - SI_122_August2016_135_MG | ecosystem: Environmental > Aquatic > Marine > Inlet | place: Canada: British... | reverse complement strand
CGCTCTCCACCGGTTCTCCGGCATCGAGAAGGACCTCTAAAAGGCTACCTGTGGGCATCTTATCCAGCTTGAGCCTGGTCTTGACAAAGTTCATCGGGCAGGCGACGCCTCGTAGATCTAATGATTCCATCAAAAACAAAAATGCCTTTCATCTAAATGATGCTTGGAGCAGGCGTCCTGGCCCGTATAAAGTACCCACTGCTTATTAAAGCACTCACGTCCCTTTATATAGGACTCCAGCCTCTCAAAGAGCTCGCGGGCCTCGCAGTCATTGAGCTCGGCCAGACAGGGCAGGCAGTCGATCCGCTCGTCTTGCCCTAAGGCCAGATTGAGCACCTGCTCGCGGAGGCAGACCGGCGCGCCGCAATTGGCGCAGGTCGATGGCAGCTCGGCGATAAGTGGGATTGGCGCATCCATGGTTTTCATATTTACAGATCTCATGGGGATATTCCCACGGTCATGGGGGTTTTTCCCTTACATATCTCTCAATTTTGACCTACTGTTTTCAAGTGCTCCTCGATCGCTCCGATCTCATACCCCCGTGAGGTGTCCCTTGGCACTAGATGGCCCGATGGAAAAACCAGTCGCAAAGCCTGATGCGCCGCCAGCATGGCTGGCCGACGTTTTGACCCAGCCCGATCGTGGCCGCGTCGAGCCGGTCAATGCGACACATGCCGAGCAAAAATCGACTGGCATCAAGCATGCAGTGGTGGATATGGGGTCTTCGCTGACCGCAGGCGTTACGGGGACAGTAGTTTTTTCGCTGGCTACCAGCATGGCCACGCGACGATTTGACAAGGCTCTCACCATCCCGATGGCTTTAGCTGCCGGAGCGGTGACAAAGTACGGCACTAAGGCTCTGATGGAGCATGCCATGCTAGATAAACAGGATCGCACCCTGTCCAGCAAGGATCTGGCCTGGGGTGCAGTAGACGCTCTGGCGGGCGTTGGCGCGGCAAAGGCAGAGAGATTTGCCTCGACGAGATTTTTAAATCACGTCGGCCAAAACGAGCTAGGCAAGTCTATCGGGCTCAACGCCCAAAAGACAGGCCGCATGCTCGTGGACAGCGACCTCAAGGTGGCATTTGCGCATTCGGCAGTGCGCGGAGTTGCCGGAGGCGCTACGGGGGCCTTTATCTGGAGCGCCCCTCATCGTGTGGACGAAAACTGGCAGGGCATCAAGTCCGATGTAGCGCAGGGCAATCTGGGCAATATCGGCAAAACGGGACTGGAGATCGGCCGCGATACATTTATGGGAGCCGGCCTGGGCACTGCCTTTGGCACGATCGCTACCGGCATCGGCCGCAGGCAGGAGATAGTGGCGCGCGCGCAAAGAGCCCTGGATGGGCCTGTTGAGACACTGCGCCTGGACACCTACCACATCAATGATTTTCACTCAAACACCGAAAAACTGCCTCGACTGGCCACCAAGCTAGACCAATTGATGAGTGCATCGCAGGCAAAGGGGCATGATGCGCGCTTTGTCGTGCCGGGCGATATAGAGTCGGGCCGCGTCAATTTTTCTTTCACCCAGGGAGGCAAATACGAAAACGAGGCCCTGATGCGCATGGGCGCAAAAGAGATAGTCCCCGGCAATCACCCCTATGACGCTCCTGGTGGCAAGTTTGACATCCCACGCTATCCCGAGATGATGCAGCCGCTCTTGCAAAAGCATCCCGACGTCTCACTGATTGCGGCCAATTTGGACGTGTCGGCTTATCCAAAATACACAGAGATACTCAAACCATATACGGTGCGTGAGGTAGAGGCACCATGGGGAAAAATCAAGGTCGGCAGCATCGGCGTGACCACCGAAGAAGGCGCACTGGGCAGTCTCAAATACCAGGACGCCGCGCAAGTGGCAGTGGAGACGGCAAAAAAATTGAAGGCCGAGGGTGTGGATGTGGTACAGATCTACTCGCATCTGGGCCTTGGCGAAGACATAAAGTTGGCTCAGACTCTCGTCGACAACGATATCCGCGTGGCCGGCATCCTGGGTGGTCACTCTCATGATGCTTTGCCGCGACCACTCTGGGTGGGCAAAGGAGACAAGGCTATACCCATCGTGCAGGCAGGTCACTCCGGCAACTGGCTTGGAGAGTTTAACCAGGCCATTAGACGTGACGGCGGAGCCGATCGCTGGGCGACCACAAGCAAATTGCACCCGATCACAGAATCTATCAAAGAAGACCCGGGTATCAGAAAATATCTCGACGACAATCTCACTGATATCAATGCACTCAAGGCAGAGACATATGATGCCAGGGCATCTGCTCCCTACTCGGCGATCAATGCGCGCAATCGCGAAACCACTATGGGCAACCTTATGGCAGATGCCATTGCCGCCGGACTGCGCAAGCGTCTGGGCGACGAGGCACCGCAGGCGGTGATGGTGCATTCTGGCGGGATCAGAACAGGGATTAAAGAAGGCGTCGAATTATCCCGTCTGGATCTGGCCAATATGGTCATGAATGCCGGCAAGCGCGAGGGCGAGGTCAAAGAGCTGGTCCGCGTGACCCTTACCGGCAAAGAGCTCAAAAACGCTCTCGAATACGGCGTGCGAGATCGTGCCGCCCAGCCTGCGCCGAGCGTAAGCAGTCGACTCAAGTCGATTATAAAAGAGCCGCCGGTGGAGCACACCGACGAATCAGGCAATTTTGTCCAGGTATCCGGGCTCAAATACACCTATGATGCCACTAAGCCACCGCTCAAACAGGGCGGTACAGGCGGAGAGCGCATAGTCGATCTGCAGATCGCCGATGCTAATGGCGTCTTTCAAAAAGTCGATCCTAACGGCACGTATACGATCGCGACTAGATTTCATCCGGTCGACAAATGGCACAAGTTTGGCATCTTTGGTGATGGCAAGACTATCGATGATGTGTACAAGGCCATCGATGCTCGGCCATTGCAGTATTCGCAGGTAGACATGATAGGCGAGTACATCAAAGGCAAGACTCTCGACCCGTCGACGATGTCCCGAGTTGAAGGACGCATCACAGATTTGACGCCAAAGGTAAACGATGACGTCTTGAGACCTGCCCAGAGCATGGCCGTAGCTCCTACTCTGAGTGGTTTTGACGCAGTCGGCAAGGCGCTAGATGCAAGAGACAAGTGAGCTCGAGTTTTTGAGACGGTTGGCCTGCCCGGTCGTCATTCTCGCCTGCCGCTTGGCCGATGGCCGGCAAAAGGCCATGGTGGCCACGCTGAGCTATGTGGCTATAGAACCCGCCTTGGTGAGCTTCCCTGTAGCGCAGAGCAGCACCACAGGCAGTACCATCATCACAAACGGCGCCTGCACCGCGTCCATCCTCGGCAGGCGTCATCTCGATAGCTCGCTGGCCGATACCGCGTCAATGCTGGATGAAAATCTCAGAGTGGCAGACGCAATAGCGTGGGCTGATTTAAAAGTATGCGAGGTGATGCAAGTGGCAGCTAGTGCTGGAGTATGTTTAGTGATAGCGCGGGTGCAAGACTCATGTAGCTCGATAAAAGACGACTCTAATTTAGACATGCCGGCGATCAGATACAATCGCCAGTATGCATCACTGTCGATACAAACTGGCAATAGGCAGAGCGATGACCGCTATCCTATATAAAACATTGGTGCTCTCGATCACTGTGGTCCTGGGATCGGCTATGCCGCCGGCAGCACTTGCTCAAAATCAGGCCCCAGAGCAAAAGCAACCCGAAATACAAGAACAAAAACAAGAACAAAATCTCCCAGTCAAGCCTCTGGATCGTGGACGCGCAGCTTTTGCGGCGGGCGACATGCAGGGAGCGCTAGCGGCTTTTGAGCCATTTGCAGTCGAACAACCCGAAAACCTGGCCGTGCATTATTGGTTGGGCTGTACTTATTATGAGCTCGGTCAAATACAAAGGGCTCACGCCGAATACGCCCAGGCCATGCGCCTGGCGAGTACGATCAAATATGACGGGCCGCATCTGCGGCTCAATATGGGCAATTTGCTTGCTCAATACGGTGGGGTGGAGGATGCCAGCTTTGATTACGAGAGAGCGATCGAGCTCGATCCGAGCGTCAAGGAGAGCTTTCTCGGTGCGGCCAAATGCCAGGTAAAGGCAGGCAACTTTGATCGAGCCTCGCGAGCTCTGGAGATCTACAAAAAGCTGGGCGGCAAGGACCCATCGATCTATCTAGTCGATGGCCTTATAAAGGCTGGACAGGGGCGATACGATCAGGCCAAAGTTGCGCTGGAGACATTTGTATCTGGGCCACCCGAGCAAGCCCAAACTGACACTACATCTGGTGACCGTTTTGTCAGAGACAATCCCAATGGCACCCTCAACAATATCCCTCAGGCGCGCAATGAGCGCGCTCTGGCTCTAGCTAGGGACATCCTGACCAGGATCGACAAAATAACCAGATAAAAGATATCATCTCCGCATGACAGTAAAAAAAACCGAACCCGACATATCTCGATCATTGCACGGAGAGGCCACAGCGGCCTGGCTGGAGAGATTTGACGGCCGCGATCTAGCAACGCATGGTTCATGCAAGGCGCATCTAGTGGATGGCCTCGCCCGCGTCCTCAAGATGCGCACGGCCATGACTCTGGCAAGTATCGACAAAAATGCGAGTGCTTATGCCCGTCTCAAGGCGCGGACACAAGTGCTCGATGAGATCATATCGGGCAGATGGTTTGGGCAGATGGTGGCCGATCCATTGTATTCGCCCTGCGGCGAAGCCCTCGTAGACAATATGCACGAGGTGATCGAAGCCAGAATTGACGAGATACTTGGGCCCGCAGCCGATAGAGAAAAAGCAGAACCAGTTGCAGCCGATCGCCTGCTAGATATAGAAAACTTTGCTCTAGCTGTGCGTCTTGCCCTCATATCATCGCTCAAAGATCTAGAAAATGCCTTGCTGGACCTGGAAAGGATGATCAGAAGGCGTTCGCTCGACATGGCCAAGGCTGAAGCGACAAGCACGAGCAGCAACGCTCGCACTCTCAACCAATTTGGCAATGCGGCCGAGCGCACTCTGAGGCGGCTCAAAGATGGGCGGGACAGGCTGCATCAGATCAATTATTTTGGCTCGCGTGCTCAAGGTATAGAGATCGCAAGGGTGCTGTCGGTGGTGACCAATCTCAATCTACGCACCGGCGAGGATGGAGGCAACAGCTCGCTTGATTTTATCGGGACATCCGGCTTGCTCAAGGAGCTCGGCGTAGAGCTCGGCCGCATGTGTCAGGGCATGTCGCAGAGCATGCACGATCAAAGACAAAATGTCGATTACAATCGAGACAGCCTTATCCTGTTGGATATGATGAGCCTGCGCTTGATCGGTGACGATCTGACTGTGTCGCTAGCCCTGCAGCGATCTGTGGATGGAGATAGCAATCCAGCGATGGCGCTTGCCGCTACTACACTGTTGACCAGTATCTTGTCCATCACTCTGGCGCTCCGGCATTTCAATAAAACCGGCTTGCGACAATAATTTTAGGGACAAAAACATAAATTTCAATTGAGCTCCAAATCGTTCAAATTTAGTTACCATATATCCTGGTTCAGGGTTCCCCGGGGGACGTTATCGTATGTTTAGCGGATATCGATTCGAAATGATTGTTGGATGCATGTCCGCAGGCAAATCCAGCGAATTGATCAGGCGTATCGAGAGAGCGCGTCTGGCCTATCTCCCCACGATCATCGTGCGCCCAGCCATGGATACTCGCTCTAAGCCCAATCACGTCGAGTCTCGTAATGGCATGGCATCGCAAGCTATTACTGCCGAGTCGGCCAAGGATATCCTCAAGTATTCGAGTCATGCAGTCGTTATCGGTATCGATGAGTGCCAGTTTTTTGGCGAGGACATCATCGAGGTGGTGCAGGCCCTCTTGAGACAAAAGAAAAAAATCATCGCCTCCGGTCTCGACCTCGATTATCGTGGCGTGCCCTTCGGTCCAGTGCCAGCACTTTTGGCCATGGCCGATCGCGTAGACAAATTATTGGCAGTCTGCCGCAAGTGCGGATCAGACTTTGCCTGCCGCACTCAGAGACTGGTACAGTCATCCGAGCAGATACTCGTCGGTGACGCTCAATACGAAGCCCGCTGTATCCATTGTTTTGAAGCGCCGGGGGAGTATCAGCTGAGGCTTGAATTACCGCGCGAAGAGCAATTTGTGCCTCAGATAGTCCTCAACAAAATTGGCGTTGCCTAAATCGGCCGTTTAAGCAGATTTATTAAGCGATGTTAATTATATATACCGTGCCGTTACCGAGGTATTGGCACGGGCATGTTCTTGTTGGATCTGGGGGGATCTTGGCTGGGGGCCTGTAGCACCCGTCCCATCGAGAACAAGAGCTATGAATTTTTGCCAGCATATATATGAAAGACTCCTGGATCTAATCAAGCATTCGGGACGCCGGCGTCCTGGCGCGAGTAGTGTTTTTACCTTGCAGGATGAGTGCCCGGACACGGCTAACCCATGGCAACGCAATCTTGAAAGATTGGCAGAGCAGCACGGTCAGGCCTTGCCTCAGGCACGTGAGATCAATGCTGTCGAGCAGCAGTTTAATCAGCTCATAGAGCAGGCCCAATTGGAAAAAACTAAAGAGGTGCTGCGGCAGCAGAAAGAGATTTTGCAGAATGGAGGCAAAAAGGCACGTCCCACCAGGCAAAATGACGCCACCGTGACGGATGCGAGGGCATGGTGGGGGCAGTCGGTTGCAACCTGGGATCCGGAAGACGGTAAAAATGTAACCAACTACGAACAAAAAAAGCCCAATACCCGGAGCAAATGGTTTGACGGCTAATAGCAGACTTATCGGCTTGCCAACAGTTCCCATTTATTAACGGCGTCTAATCTATTTGGGTTTGGGTGAGCAGATCCGGTGGTATGATGCTCCCAGAGTAATGGAGCTCGATCAGGCTTGTTTAAGCCCGATTATCTTTGGGTCGTTTTTTAAGCCCCTGGGGGTCAAATGGCATTTATCAATCGTGCAGTCTGCTCTATTGCGATGATCTCGCTGCTTTCCAGCACTGTGATGCTCGCTCCGTCGGCAGATGCCGCACAAAAGACCAAGGCCAAAACCAAGACCAGCAGCACGCAACGTCGCGGCAGCTATTTTGTGCCACCACCGCCGGCTTATGCACCCAGCATCCTCTCTAGCATTCGTAGCCGTCACGTACAGCAGTCCGTTACTGTGCAGAACGAGTTGGTCGCCAGCGAGGACGAGGCGCAAGCCGAGCACAAGAGCTCATATGACACCCACATCAAGACCTATGGTGTCGCTGCTCCCCACACCACCCAGAGCAATAGCCACGTCACTCATGTCGTGAGCTACAACCGCAGCTAGCATTTAGCCTTAGATTTTTTCGACGATCATAGCGATGCCCATCCCGCCACCTATGCACAGGGAGACGCAGCCATAGCGTTTGTTGCTCTCATGGAGCTCAATAGCCATGCTAAGCAAAAGCCTGGCTCCAGTGGCTCCAAAAGGATGTCCGAGCGCAATCGCTCCGCCATTGACATTGACCTTGTCGCGGTCGAGACCGAGTTCTCTTTCGCAGGCGAGGTACTGCACGGCAAAGGCTTCATTGATCTCAAAGAGATCGATGTCGTCCATCGTCAGGCCGGCATTGCGCAGAGCAAGCGGGATGGCCGGTACCGGACCAATCCCCATGATCTCGGGCGGGACGCCCACGAGCGCGTGTCCGACGACCCGGACGAGCGGCTTTAGATCGTGCTTTGCGGCAAAATCGCTTGTGGTGACGATCAGGGCAGCAGCACCATCTACGATACCGCAGGCATTGCCCGCAGTAACCGTACCATCTTTTTTAAATACCGGTTTGAGTGCGCTTAGAGACTCGATAGTGACATCCTTGCGTGGATGCTCGTCGCTGTCGATCAGCTGTTGGCCGTTGCGACCATCTACGGTAATGCCTACGATCTCTTTGGACAATCTCCCACTCTCGATCGCTCGCGCAGCCAGACTCTGCGATCTGAGCGCGTAGACATCTTGATCCTCGCGACTGATCTGATATTTTTCCCTTATATTTTCTGCCGTCTCACCCATTGAGGCGTGGGCCAGCGTATCTCTGATATCCAGACCATCCCAGAGCTCCATGTGCCCCATGCGCCCACCCCAGCGGGTCGACCAATTGATATAAGGCGTCATTGATAGAGCGTCGGTGCCGCCAGCTAGAACCGCTTGCGCACGGCCAGTAGCGAGCTGCATCTGCGCCTCCACCACGGAGTAGACGCCTGAGCCGCAAAGGAGATTTTGGATGAGACCAGGGCTCTCCATGCGCAAGCCGCAGCGCAGAGCAATATGACGCCCCATATAGATAGAGTCTTTGCTCTTCTGAATGACATTGCCCATCACTACGGAGTCGATGAGCTCGGGAGCTAGCCGAGAACGCTCGATAGCGGCCTTGCTCGCAGCAACGGCGAGATCTGTGGCATTGAGCTTGGCCAGTCCTCCGCCATAAGCACCAAAAGCGGTCCTGGCTCCATTGACTATTACTGTTTCCATTGAGCTCTCCTAGTTTTTGGGCAAGGCTGTCAAGCGCCGTTTCTTAAACATGTATCAAGGACATATTAATGTCACATATTGTCACGCTAAAATCTTGCAATTGCAAAAATCTACCTATTGGAGGGTTACACCTTGGCTAAGGTTGGCGTACCGAAAGAAATCAAAGACAACGAATACCGCGTGGCGATCACTCTCGCCGGCGTCAAATCTCTCGTTGCCGAAGGCCACACCGTCTACATCGAAAAAAATGCCGGCATCGGCTCCGGCATGACTGACGAAGACTACAAGCAAGCCGGTGCGACCATCCTCAATGATGCTGCCTCCGTTTTTGGCGAATCCGACTTGATCCTCAAGGTCAAAGAGCCGCAAGCACAAGAAGTCCCCATGCTGAGAAAGGGTCAGGTCCTCTTTACCTACCTGCACCTCGCAGCGGCTCCCAAGCTCGCTCATGACCTCGCCAAGACCGGCGCTACCTGCATCGCCTACGAAACGGTGCAACTGCCCAACGGTCAACTGCCGCTCCTCACCCCCATGTCCGAGATCGCAGGCCGTCTGTCTACTCAGATCGGTGCTAACTACCTCGAGCGCCCAATGGGTGGCCGCGGCGTTCTGCTCGGTGGCGTCCCAGGCGTTGAGCCAGGATCGGTCGTCATCATCGGCGGTGGTGTAGTCGGTACCAATGCAGCCAAGATTGCACTGGGACTCGGCGCCAAGACCACAATCTTTGATCTCAACCTCGATCGTCTGCGTTATCTCGACGATATCTTTAACGGTCAAGTGCGCACCGTCTACTCTGTCGGTCACTACCTCGAAGACGTACTGCCCAAGGCAGATCTCGTCATCGGCGCTGTGTTGATCCCCGGCAAGCAGGCACCACGTATCGTCACCAAAGACATGGTCAAAAACATGAAGAAGGGTGCCGTGATCGTGGACGTAGCGATCGACCAGGGCGGTTGCATCGAGACCATCCATGCCACCACTCACTCCGCACCGATCTACGAAGTAGACGGCGTAGTGCACTACGGCGTGGCCAATATCCCCGGTGCAGTACCGTGGACCTCGACCCGTGCCCTCACCAATGCCACCATGCCTTATGCCATGAAACTCGCAAGACATGGCTACAAAGCCGTCCTCGATGATGCCGCTCTCAACCTCGGCGTCAATATCCATGCCGGCGAGATCGTCCACGCTGGCGTGGCCGAAGCCGTCAATGCAGCCATCCCCGCTCCTGTAGGCTCGGGCAAGTAATAGGCGCACCAGATAAGATAAGCTAAAATAACCGCATCGCGTCTGCCACATGGGCACGTGATGCGGTTTTTTAATCCCAGATGGTATTTATCAATGGCCCAGATCGATCTTTTATCGTGGAATGTCAACGGCATCAGAGCAGTTACCAGTAAGGGGCTGTTTGCGCCGGTCATCGAGGGGCATAGACCCGACATACTCTGCTTGCAAGAGACAAAGATCTCGCAAGATCAGCTGGTGCCGCAACTGACTGATCACAAGGGTTACAAGAGCTATTTTAGTCATGCGCAAAAGCGCGGCTACTCTGGGGTTGCGGTCTATAGCAAGATGGAGCCGCTCTCAGTGACCGAGGGTCTGGGGCATGCGCATCTCGATACAGAGGGCCGCACGCTTGTTTTGGACTATGGTGATTTTGTCCTGGCCAATATTTATTTTCCCAATGGTGCGCAAAATCAAGAGCGTCTAGATTTTAAGATGGAGTTTTACCGGGCTTTTTTAGAGTGGGCGCAAGGGCTCAAATTGCAGGGGAAACACCTGGTGGTGTGCGGTGATTTTAATACCGCGCACAAAGAAATAGATCTGGCCCGCCCCAAGGCCAATGAAAAAATCTCAGGATTTTTGCCTATCGAAAGGGCATGGATGGACGATTTTGTGGCAGCTGGTCATGACGATACTTTCAGGCTATTTAACAAAGATCCAGACCATTATTCGTGGTGGGCGATGCGTACAAATGCACGCGAACGCAATGTCGGTTGGCGTATTGATTACTTTTTTACAGCTGCTCCCTTTACGCAGAGAGTCAAGGCCGCAGGTATTTTGCCTGAGGTGATGGGCTCTGATCATTGCCCAGTGTCTTTGCGAGTCGAGATCTGATATGCACGATCTGCCTACCATCGAGTCCGGAAAGATCCGCTCGGATCGTCCCCTCAAAGATATCTTGCTCTCCATCACTCACGGTCGCAAAGCCGAGTTTGCTCTTTTCAAGGCAGTAGGTGAAAAAGCAGATGGTGCCACCGTGGATGGTGAGATGCTCATCATCGGCAGCAAAACTATCGAAGGCGCAAGATTGCATGAAACCGATGGCAGCATCAATGCCGAACCCGGTAGAGAGGCATTAAAAGAGATTCTCGCCATCGAGAGTGGGACTTATTCGCTACTGGATCTCACGGCCCTCGCGGCCTCCAACAATGCTTTGCCCATGCCAGTCTTGCATCAAGAATTGGCGGTGGCGATCGCGGATATCATTGCCTTTGGGATAAAAGATGAAAATGCAGAGAACGCAGCGGGTGCAAGTGATGCAAAAACCAATAACAAAAGTGATTATTATCACAACGAGCATCCGGCATTTAAAATAGGCACTATTGCCGCTCTATTGCTCATGGTTATTAGCGTCATTGCTGCGGTGTTTTTTGGCAAACCGCATTAGCATTGGTAACTAAAATCAGTATGGGTGGCAGGCAGCCCAAATAGCATTAGTAATTTGAATCGGTATGGGAGGCAGGCAGCCCAAATAGCATTAGTAATTTGAATTGGTATGGGAGGCAGGCAGCCCAAATGAACGCCCCGCTGGTGCTTCGCAAGGCGGGGCTTTTCATTTGGGACTACCTGCCCAGACACTATCCAATCTTCAAAAGGCAATGCAATCAACGAACGCCAAGGCACACTCATAACCAGTCTTCAAAAAGCAATGCAATCAATAGATGCAAATGCACTCTCACAGCCATTCATCAAAGCAATGGATTTGAT
>Ga0233435_1003680_pt1 | contig 11494 bp, 11 predicted proteins | sample SI_122_August201_3_FD_182735 | JGI IMG/M metagenome (GOLD analysis project Ga0233435, IMG submission 182735) | Seawater microbial communities from Saanich Inlet, British Columbia, Canada - SI_122_August2016_135_MG | ecosystem: Environmental > Aquatic > Marine > Inlet | place: Canada: British... | reverse complement strand
GTGATCTGATAAAACTCATTCAAAATAGTCTTATGAAAGCGCTCACAGATTCCATTGCTTTCGTCTTGGTGTGATCAATATCATTAATTGCCAGATACAGCTGATAATCATGATGGTCAACACGTCCACAATACTCTGTACCTCTATCGGTCAAAATGCGTAGCATAGGAAACTGATGCTGCCCAAAGAACGGCAGAACCTTATCATTGAGCACATCAGCGGCTGTGATCGGCGTTTTGGTGGTATAGAGCTTCGCAAAAGCGACTTTGCTGTAGGTATCAACAAACGTTTGCTGATAGATACGGCCAATACCTTTGAGGTTACCGACATAGAAGGTGTCTTGCGACCCCAGATAACCAGGGTGGGCTGTTTCGATCTCACCACAGACCTCATCATGCTTTTTCTTTTCAAGAATAGCAACCTGAGCATCATTGAGAATAATGCCGTCATTGGCGACCTTCTCTTCCAACGCTTTAAGTCGTTTCTTAAAGTTCTCAAGGTTATTTCGCACCCAGATTGAGCGTACGCCACTGCCCGATACAAACACCCCTACCTTGCGTAGCTCATTGCTGGTTCGATGTTGTCCATATGCCGGTTGTTCAATGGCTGAAGCAATAACCGCTTGCTCTGTTGTCTCATCAACCCTGTTTTTTACATTGGATTTTCTTCGAGACTTATCGATGAGTGAGTCCATTCCGCCAGTTTCGACAAGTTCCTGGTATCGATAAAATGTATCTCGTGAGACACCCATAACTTTACAGGCCAGCTTTGTGTTTGATGATTGGATTGTTAGTATGAATCATTGAGAGTTACCTCTTGTTTGTTTTGATTAAAGATTCGACACCTTTATCAAAACGGGTAACTCTCTTCAGTTCAAGCTGAAGTGTCAGATTAAATCGGAACTAATACACATTAAGACTTCATCGCTCACAATCATTGCCGAAATAATTTTGCTCTGATAGGGTATTACGACAAAGTCGCTCGGTAATTAGTCCGACAGTTTCCCTTGGTAATGACACTAATACACATAATCAGTCTGAATTCACCCAAGTATTTGACTGAAAGAGAAGTTTCTGTGATGGTGATAGTTTTAATGAATCCACTTATCAAGAAGATATTTTACAGACCAAATCAATTGCTTCTTCTGGTTCATTTACAAAAGTAATAATTGCCGATTCACCTCTTTCAATTGTCTTTAATTTATCAACGACCATTTCAATCAGGGTTAACTTATCTTCACTAATAAAAACATCCATTCCATTAGTGCTCCATTCCATATTGGAAATCTTTTTTGTGTCCACTTTCCCTATCATTTTCGTCATATCATTCACTCCATTAATTGTTCCTGTATCTTTATATTTATAGAACCAATATGTACGATTGAAAGTCATATCGTTTATTGAGTGAAAAAGATGTTTGGGTGTAAGGTAGAAGTTGGTTAAGTGGAACTGTTTAAGAGAATTAAGAAATGAAGAACACCATTTTAATACTCATCCCATTATTATTTTTAACAGGGTGTGAAAAGGAAGTTACATCACTACAAAATAGAGATGGTGTTAAGTATGAGATTAATTCTGAGACACCATTTACAGGGAGATTAGTTAAGAAGTATGAGGACGGACAGAAGGAGTTTGAATGGGACTATACGAATGGAGAGTTAGATGGACGTTTGACTTATTGGGGTAAAGAAGGAAATGTTACTAAAACTGAAGAATACAAAGATGGACAGAAGATATATGAAGGAAACTGGAAAAATGGAAAGGAGGATGGACTTTATACTGAGTGGTATGAAAACGGAAAGAAGATGTTGGAAGGAAACTTTAAGAATGGAAAGTTAGAAGGACTTGGGACTCAGTGGTATGAAAACGGACAGAAAGACTATGAAGGAAACTTTATAGATGGAAAGGAAGAAGGACTATGGACCTGGTGGGATGAAGAAGGAAACGTTACTGAAACTGAAACATTCAAAGACGGTGGGTTAGTTGAGTAGAATTGTTTAGGGAACTAAGGAATGAAGAAATGGAGAAAGTTTGTATGAGTGGTAAAACAATAAATGATATAGGATGGGGTTTCGGTTTATTAGTCACCATTGTGATTGTGTGTTTGAGTGACTGTTGGAATTGTCGTTCTCAGGGAGTGTTGTCAATTTACCACGATGAAACAATATACTGGGATATTCTCAAACAACACGGTGGTTATTGGTTTAGTAGAAATTATACCGGTTTATTAAGGTTATTCATTTTATTCATCGGTATTTTCTTGTCTTTTAAGTTTAGGGAAAGAATTGGTAAAATCGTTGTAGGTAGTATTGGAAACTTACATAAGAAGGTGTAGTTATTTGGAACGTATTCCTCTAATTGATTGAAATTAATTTTACTCATTTCAAAACGAACAAAAGAACCCATATGAACTGTGAAAAGTCATATGGGTTTTTTTATGTCTGGGTTATTGAGTGAAAAAGATGTTTGGGTGTAAGGTATAAGTTAGTTGGTGAAAGTAGGTAATTATTAATGAGTGAAAGCAATCAGTATAAGGAGTTGATGTGGTGGGTTACTTTTTTGTTTTTTATAGTATCGGTTTTTTATACCCAAACTGATTTGATTATTCAATTCAATAAAGTGTCTAATTTACAAATTAGAGATAGTGGGGTTGCCTATGAGGTTAATAGTGACTCAAAATTTACTGGAAGTTATGTGGTTACTTATGGGGAGGAGTCAGAATGTACTGGTGTAAGTTGTTTGTTTGGTAAAGAACAAATGAGGGAAAAAACAATTTATAGAGATGGTGTTAGAGGTGGTGGTTATACATATTGGTATGAAAACGGACAGAAGATGATGGAAGGAAGTTATAAGAAAGGGGAAAAGGATGGGGAATGGAGGCAATGGTATAACAACGGGAAAAAAGAATTTGAACATAACTACAAAGACGGTGAGTTAGTTAAGTAGAACTGGTTAAGGGAACAAAGAAATGAAGATACTACAGAAGGTGTGTTTGGTTTTACTAATGGGAACATTTTCAAGTGTTTATGGTGGAGGTTGTGGCGACGGTGATGTAAAGGAATTAATTAATTGGACTAAAAGAGATGTTTATCAGTGTAAGTACGACGCAAAAAAAGGAAATGTTTCAGCACAAAACAATTTAGGAGATATGTACAAAAATGGTAAAGGTGTTCCTAAGGATTATAAAGAAGCAGTCAAGTGGTTTAAGTTGGCAGCAAAAAAAGGAAATGTTTCAGCACAAAACAATTTAGGAGTTATGTACAAAAAGGGTAAAGGTGTTCCTAAGGATTATAAAGAAGCAGTCAAGTGGTTTAAGTTGGCAGCAAAAAAAGGAAATGTTTCAGCACAAAACAATTTAGGAGTTATGTACAAAAAGGGTAAAGGTGTTCCTAAGGATTATAAAGAAGCAGTCAAGTGGTTTAAGTTGGCATCAAAAGAAAGACACGCTAAATCACAATACGATTTAGGAATAATGTATCGTGATGGACTTGGTGTTATTCAATACGATAAAGAATCAATTTGGTGGATTAAGAAATCAGCAGAAAAAGGATTTCCTGAAGCACAAAATAATTTAGGAGAAAGATATTCCGAGGGAAAAGGTTTTACTCAGGATAACGAAGAGGCAATCAAGTGGTTTAAGTTGGCAACAAAACAAAAATTTCCTGAAGCACAATATAATTTATCTAAGATATATCTCAAGGAAGCGAATCAAATTTCCGATTCCTTTATTAAAAAAGAAGATTCTCAGGACAATAAAGAAAAGAAGAATTATATAGAGGGTGTTATTGAGAAGTTTATTAGTGAAACAAATACAGAAAATTCAACGAAAGAGATTAAAACATATTATTTGAATACTTTAAGGTCTTCGGTAAAGAACTTAATTGTGTCGTCATCAAAACAAGGATTTGATAAATCACAATTCGTTTTAGGTCTTATGTACAAAAACGGTGAAGGTGTTCCTCAAGATTACAAAGAAGCAGTCAAGTGGTATAGGAAGGCAGCAAAACAAGGTAATTTTGAAGCACAATATAGCTTGGGAGAGATCTATCAAGAGGGTAAAGGTATTCCCCAGGATTATACTGAATCAGTCAAATGGTATAGGTTGGCAGCAGAACAAGGGTATTCTGAGGCACAATCCAATTTAGGCGATATGTACCGAAACAGTCAGGGTGTTCCCCAGGATAACGAAGAGGCAATCAAGTGGTTTAGGTTGGCAGCAGAACAAGGATATTCTGAGGCACAATCCAATTTAGGAGATATGTACCGAAACGGCCAGGGCGTTTCACAGGATTATAAAGAATCAGACAAGTGGTATAGGTTGGCAGCAGAACAAGGTAATTTTGAAGCACAACGATCTTTAGGGATTATGTACAAAAACGGTGTGGGTGTTCCACAGGAAGAGAATGTCTCCAAAGAAGAGATTGAACTGGATGATGATCAAAAATCTGAGATGGAAAAGAAAAAACAAGATTACAAAGAATCAATAAAATGGTTTACGAAGTCTGCAGAACAAGGAGACTCTAAATCACAATATAACTTAGGAGAGATTTATCAAGAAGGTAAAGTTGTTCCTAAGAACATGGTTAAGGCGTATATGTTTTTCAATCTTGCTGCGGTTAATGGAGATGAAGTAAAAATAAAATCAAGAAATAAAGTTGCAATCAAAATGACTCCATCACAAGTAGAAAAATCACAAGATATGGCACGAGAATGGATAAGATCACATAAACAAATAGAGAAATATTATTTTTGATTTTTTACGATGACATCAATAAACCGTATCAAAATGTTGACTCATTCACAAATAGAAAAGGTATAAGAGTTAGTATGGGAATTGATGAGGACACATCCACTACCGTTGTTCCACTGGTTCGTATTGCCCTTCGTCACCCAGTGGGATCTGTTAAACAACATATCGAAGGTTGTGTTAAGGTTCAATTTACGATTACAAAAAAAGATAAAGTAGATGATGAGGTTGTTGATTCTAATCAAAAAACGTTTTTGACTGGTCTGATTTAAGTGCAATTAAACGATGGACATTTAAACCTAAAATAATTGAATGAGACCTTTCTGAACAACGAGGTTAACAAACTCTCGAGTTCAAACTGAAAAAATGACCAAAACTCAGAGTGATAAGTAAAAATCAGTAAATCTTTTGTGAATGAAGAGCCCATATGAACTAAAAGTCATATGGGTTTTTTTATGTTGGGGTGTAATGTAAGGATTAGTTGGTTGTTTTAAGATAATTTAGTAATGAGTTAAAGAGACTGAATATCGATATGAAGATACTACAGAAAATATGTTTTGTTTTACTGCTTGCAACATTCTCAAGTGTTTATGCTGGGAGTTGTTTTGATAATGTTACTGATATAAATGATTGTCGGGGGATAGCAGAACAAGGAAATGCTCGAGCACAATACAATTTAGGGATGGTGTATGGCAACGGAGAAGGTGTTCCTCAGGATTACAAAGAATCAGTAAAGTGGTTTAAGTTGGCAGCAGAACAAGGGATTGCTCAGGCACAATATAATTTAGGGGTGATGTATGGTAATGGACGAATTGTCCCTCAAGACTATGAAGAAGCAGTCAAGTGGTATAGGTTGGCATCAGAACAAGGATATGCAAAAGCGCAATCTAATTTAGGGTTGAGGTATGCCAACGGAGAAGGTGTTCCTCAAGACTACAAAGAAGCAGTCAAGTGGTATAGGTTGGCAGCAGAACAAGGACATGCTCCAGCACAATCCAATTTAGGGTATAGGTATTACTCTGGGGATGGTGTTCCTCAAGATTACAACGAAGCAATTAAATGGTTTAAGTTGGCAGCAAAACAAGGAATTGCTCAGGCACAATATAATTTAGGGTTGATGTATGACAACGGACAAGGTGTCTCTCAAGATTACAACGAAGCAATTAAGTGGTTTAAGTTGGCAGCAGAACAAGGAGATGCTCCAGCGCAATCCAATTTGGGGGTGATGTATGAAAATGGACAAGGTGTCCCTCAAAATTACAACGAAGCAGTCAAATGGTATAGATTGGCAGCAAAACAAGGATTATCACAAGCACAATTCAATTTAGGAGGGAGATATGCCAAGGGACAAGGTGTTCCTCAGGATTACAAAGAAGCAGTCAAGTGGTTTCGGTTAGCGGCAGAGCAAGGGTATGCTCAATCACAATTCAATTTAGGATTGATGTATCACAAAGGACTAGGTGTTCCTCAAGACTACAAAGAAGCAATCAAGTGGTTTCGGTTGGCAGCAGAACAAGGATATGCTGAAGCACAATATAATTTATCGTTGAAGGATGCCGATGTAAGAGGTGTTCTTCAAGATTACAAAGAAACAGTCAATGGGTATCAGAAAGAAGAAATTCAAGGAAATGATAAAGAAGCAGTCAAGTCTTATAGTAAGTCCTTAGAACAAGGAAATGATGATACACAGGGTGAATTAGAACAGTCTCAAGATAAGGGTGGAAAATCTCTGATTATAATTGTTGTAATTCTTATTATTTTTCTTCTTTGGTTTTATCGCCTTATCAAAAAAAGAAATCTAGAGCGAGATTATCAGGAACAAGAACAAGAACGAGAAAAAGAGCAGGTCCATCGAGAACAAGAAAGACAGTACCGCCGAAAAAAAGAAAAAGAACAGGTTCGTCGAGAACAAGAGAGACAATACCGTCGAGAAAAAGAACGTCAAGAACAATCACGTCAAAAAAGGGAGAAACCTAAGAATCGTAATGAGAAGGATCGAAGTTATGAGGAGATTTTAGGATTATCTTCTGGTTGGACTAAAAGTGATTTGAAATCTGCTTATCGTAAGAAGTGCCAACAGATTCATCCTGATAAATGGAAAGATTTTCCAGAAGATATTGCTCAAAGATTGGAAAAAGAATATAAGGAAGTGCAAAAAGCATATAAGTATCTTTCAAAGAAATAGAGATTTAATTGAAAAGTTATTGATTCAAGATTAGATAGACCAGAAGAACCCATATGAACAGTGAAAAGTCATATGGATTTTTTTATACGGATGTAGAGTGAAAAAGGTGTTTGGGGGTAAAGGTAGAGATTGGTTAAGTGGAACAATTATGTATAAGGTTTTTTACTGAATGGTAGATGATTAAGAATTAATAATTTAAATCAAATGAGATGAACTTCTGGTGAGATGGGTGGGTGCAGTGACTTTCTAATTGCGTGATTACAGAAGCGTATTTGCTGTAAAACACGAGGTACAAACTTTGTAACTATGGTGGAGACAAATGTTGCAGGTACTAATAACTCAAAATGTGGAATTTATTAAGCAAAATCAAAGAGTTGTGGTGGTTTTGCAGAGAAGTTACAAGGTGGTTATAAGGTGTTAAGTATCAATGGCTTATATTGGCGTGACTGTTGAGTGGGAATAGACTCTAAACGAGAAGTAAATTGTACCTAAATAAAGCCTCGGTAAAGTGTTATCTTAACGGGGCTCTTTTGTAAGTAAAAAATAACAGGCTATAGCATGCGGGTGTTTCAGATTAAGGGGGGTGTTCTTGAATGATATTGCGTATATGCGTCATGCTATTCGATTGGCGCATTTAGCTGAGTCTGTCGGAGAAGTGCCGGTTGGTGCCATACTTGTTAAAGATGACGTGGTCATTGGTGAAGGTTGGAATCGCCCGATTGTGGAAAATGACCCTACTGCGCATGCAGAAATTATGGCGATTCGGGAGGCGGGAGAGACAGTATCGAACTATCGGTTATTGGATACAACTCTCTATGTGACCCTAGAGCCGTGTTTGATGTGTGTAGGCGCCATGGTTCATGCGCGGGTTGGTCGCGTGGTCTTTGGAGCAGTAGACCCTAAGCGAGGTGCTATTGTAAGTGCGCTTCAATTATCAGAATTGCAGTTCCTTAATCATCAAGTGTCTTGGATTTCAGGAGTCTTATCAGGTGAGTGTAGTCAGTTATTAACGAACTTTTTTAAACAGAGGCGTTAACTCTGTTTATTGTTGATGTTTTTTATATTACAGGGTTGAGAATTGCGTTTTCGTTGTCTAGCTGTGGTGAGGATTCGGTTTGAGTTTTCATGGCTTGTTTTTCAATTGAATTATCTTCAGTCAACCAAGTGAGCAAATCATAATAATTGCGTACCTTTTCCACATAAAGGACAGGTTCGTGGCCGCGTGCATAACCGTATTTTGTTTTTTGATACCATTTTTTTTGACTTAATAAGGGCAGATGTTTTTTTACATCAAGCCATTTGTTGGGGTTGTCGCCCTGGTTTTTAGTTAAAATCCGGGCGTCGTTTAAGTGACCGTAGCCGATATTATAGGCCGCTAATGCCATCCAGGTTCGATCTGGATCAGGAACGCTGACAGGAATTCTTTTAAGTCTTTGCTTAAAATAGAGAGCGCCGCCTCGGATGCTGTTTTCGGGCTTAATTCTGTTTTCAAAACCTAATTGTTTAGCTGTCGATCGAGTAAGCATCATAATGCCCCGAACGCCAGTCGGGGAGATGGCGTTTTTCCGCCAATGTGACTCTTGGTAGCCAATGGCGGCGATGAGTCGCCAATCTAAACCTTGTTCAAAAGCAGCGGATTCAAAAATTTTTTGATAGTACGGGAGTCGACTTTTAATGTGCTGACGGAACGTACAGTTAGTTGCATAGTTTAGTTTTTCAGCATAGCCGAAATGGCGGTCAATGAGTTGTTCGAGTATTTTGTTTTGTTTAATGGACTCAAAAAATTTAACAGAAGCTCGATAGAGGCTCTGGTCTGGGGAAGATTGTAATGCCCAGGCTAATTGACGCGGCGGTGAGATATCAAAAGCGACATGAAGTTGAGGGTAAAAACGGCGAATCAGTGTTATTTGATTAGAGTCGGCGATTGTAAAGTCAATAAGCTTTTGATTGATTAGGAATAAAAGCCCATCGGTGCCGAGTGTGTCATTGGTATACCATTGTAATTTAGGGTGGATTTTCTTTAGTTTTTTTAAAGTGTCGGCGTGGCTAGTTCCTTTAACGACTTCCAAAATTCCTTTGGATAAGTCTTGCGTTGTTTCGGGTCGTTGGGTGCCCGTCCGGTATATGATTTGTTCGGTAATTTCATGGTAGGGTGGGGTAAAGGTTAAGTGTTTTTTTCGTTGTTCGGTTATGGTAATTCCAGCGGCAGCAATATCGGCTTTTCCCGTTTGAATGTCGCTTAAGACTTGGCTGAACGTTTCCGGTGTTTTGAACATAGCCGATACGCCGATGTACTCTGCAAAAAGAGAGGCGAGGTCGTATTCGAAGCCTGCGGGTCCATTGGTGCCTTCGTAATAAGTCGTGGGGGCTGAGCGGGTTAGAACCGTTAGTACACCGGATTTTTTAATGCGTTCTAATTGTGAAAGTGAGGGTTTCGACATAATCTCAAACAAAATAACAGTGGTGACAAGCAGTCCGGATAGACTTATGAGTGTCACTATGGTTTTTGTGTGTTGCGTCATGATTGTCTGATTTTTTTGTAGTAATTAATCAGTCCATTCGTGGAGGAGTCATGGGTGTCGATAATTTGGTTATTATTAAGTTCAGGTAAGAGCGTGCAGGCTAGTTTTTTTCCTAATTCGACGCCCATCTGGTCAAAAGAATTTATATTCCAGATGCAGCCTTGTACAAAGGTTTTATGTTCGTAGAGTGCAATTAATGAGCCGACTGTTTTAGGGGTGACTTCTTTGAAAAGAATGCTATTGGAGGGACGGTTCCCGGAGAAGGTTTTTGAGTGAAGGAGCATTATGGATAAATCATCTTGATTCAACTCTGTTTTGATTTGTTCTAGGGTTTGCCCTTGCATGAGTGCTTCAGGTTGAGCGAGAAAATTAGACAGTAAAATGGCATGTTGTTCGGTTGAGTCATAGCGGTTACAGGCCGGAGCAATAAAATCACAGGGGACGAGTTTGGTGCCTTGGTGAATCAGTTGGAAAAAAGCATGTTGTCCGTTAGGTCCGGATTGCCCCCAAATAATAGGTCCCGTTTCATAGTTCACTTCAAGACCTTCGCGATCGATGCTTTTACCATTGCTTTCCATGTCGCATTGTTGGAGGTAATCGGAAAGATAGCGTAAAGAATGTGCGTAAGGAAGGATGGCGTGAGAAGCAGCATTAAAAAAATTATTGTACCAAATGCCAAGTAAGGCCATGATAACTGGAATGTTGCCTTCGAAAGGAGTATGCCTGAAATGGTTATCTATATCATTTGCGCCTTGGAGCAACTGACAGAAGTTTTTGTAGCCAATGCTGATAGCAATGGATAAACCAATGGCTGACCATAGCGAGTAGCGCCCGCCAACCCAATCCCAGAATTCGAAGATGTTGTCAGAGGTTATGCCAAAGTTAATGGCTTCGTCTCTATTCGCTGAAATAGCCACAAAGTGTTTGCTAATAGCTTGTGAGTTTTGCGCTGAATTCATGAGCCACTGTCTTGCGGAATGCGCATTAGTCATAGTTTCTTGGGTCGTGAAAGTTTTTGATGAGATAATAAATAGAGTTGTTTCTGGGGTAAGGTCTGAGATTGTTTCAATAATATTCGCTTGATCAATATTAGAAACAAAATGGATTTTAATATTTTCAGCAGCGTAGGGTTGTAATGCGGTTAATACCGTCTTGGGACCTAAGTCGGAGCCGCCAATACCGATGTTAACAATATTTGTTATCTTTTTTCCGCTATAGCCGCGCCATTTGCCTGATCGGATTTGGTCGCAAAACCGCTCTATTTTATCAAGAACTTGGTTAATTTCAGGGGTGATATCTTCGTTGTCAACGTAAATAGTTTTATGTTGCTGACATCCTCGAAGAGCGGTATGAAGTGCCGGTCGGTTTTCAGTGGTATTGATCTTATCGCCGCGGAACATGGCTTCAATTTGATCTTTCAGGTTATTGTGATTCGCAAGATCTATCAGTAAATTGAGTGTTTCCTTTGTTATCCTATTTTTTGAAAAATCAAATAAGAGGTCGTTGATCTGCAAAGAGAAGTTTTCAAATCTATTGGGGTCTTGTTTAAAAAGGTCGCGCATATGAATAGGGCGAATATTTTCATAATGGGCGTTTAGACTTTGCCAAATAGCTGATTTTGTAAGTTCTGACACTTAATTTAAGACCCTGCTGAAGATTTTAGTTTAGTGTACGAAATGATAGATAAATTAACAACTGGCTAGTGTAGTACAAAAACGTTCGGTGGTTTGATGCGAGCGAGTTGCGGATTGGTGACAGGGTTGCTTTAAATGTTTTTTAGGGTGTGTTAACATCAAACAGATATTTGTAGTGGTTTTACAAATTTTTTGGGTGGGTGCAAACACTGAAACATAACGAGATCTCGTTATTTTTCAGTGTTTGTTACAAATAGTTACGATAAAACGGAAGGTAATAATGAATATTAAAAAGAATTTTTCAGGGGTATTTTTAGTTGTCATTGGTTTGTTATTTTCGACATCACTTTGGGCGCATGGTGGTGCGGCTGGAACGGATACGGATCAATGTAAGATTGAAATTGATG
>Ga0233435_1003678_pt1 | contig 11496 bp, 10 predicted proteins | sample SI_122_August201_3_FD_182735 | JGI IMG/M metagenome (GOLD analysis project Ga0233435, IMG submission 182735) | Seawater microbial communities from Saanich Inlet, British Columbia, Canada - SI_122_August2016_135_MG | ecosystem: Environmental > Aquatic > Marine > Inlet | place: Canada: British... | reverse complement strand
AGGTTCGGGTTCATATTCTTCATCAGAATTTTCTTCATCATCGTCATCCTCAATAATACATGCAACTGATTCATGATTTTTAGCTTCATCCGCACTATTATCCTCTATCATATTATTCGTTTCAGATTGTAGTGCTTCAATATCTGACTGAGATGGCTTAATAAAGCAAGTTCCCTCAATTACCTCAGGTGGGTCTGGGTTTTTAACCATTGCTTGCTTAAGTGCCCAAGTAACATAAATTGATTTTCCAACAAACCAGATTCCAGAACATTCAATTAGACACATAACTTTACATAACTTAGGTAAGAATTCAATAGGAGATTTTGGCACTTGTGGGTCTTCTGAATTATTATAAGTTTTTAAAAACAAGGGGTTTGTGTGTTCATCATATAATTCTGTTTGCCATGCGTCCTTCCATTTGGGAAGCTTAATACTCATAGTAGGACCATTAAGTGTTGCCTTTTCATTATCTTTACTAAATTTAAAGAACGGTCCAAGAATTTCATCAGCTGACTCACGAGTCTTTTTCTTTCCCAACCATTCCTCTGAATTAGCCACAACGTCGTCGCGGATACGCTCTGAAATTGCTTGCATTCCTTCATAAAATTTGGTGCATTCTTCATCAGGATAATTGGTTCCTGGAAATTGAAGAGAAATTTCCCACTTTCCAGTAGGATTTTTTTGCTGGTCAAGTGATTCGCGAGCACCCCAAGTAGTAATTAAAGGAGTGGCAATAGTTGTATACCTCTTGGTGCCTTTAGTATACATATTCATAACACTGCCTCCACTGGCATTTTTTTTAGGTTTAGAATAAGTAAACTCGGCCGTTGCGAGGTCTGCAGTAGTCAAGATTGAAGAAGTTGCGTGAGAAGTCATTGTTGAAGAGTTTTAGTTGTATGATACATTAACTACTTAGTTTTGTTTAAATCATTTTTTTTAGAATATCAAAATAATAATAAAACAAAAATAAATATAAAAATATTGTATATATAAAATAATTTAATGTGTTATAATTAACAAATAGTATATGGTGAATATTTTAAAAGAATGTTATTCACATCTTTTATAACCTTAAGTTTTTCAATATTATATGGGCGTATATGTTCCTTAATGCATTCGTCATACGTAACCCATTTTAATTGACTTACTTCACTTTTTTGGAAATTGGACAAATCAATATTATTTGAATTTGTAATATTTGACAAAAGCTGTGCAATATAATACACATTTTTATATGGCCTCATATTTGACCCAATAATAGATTCTTCAAATGGTTTAATATTTTCAACAATATTAATAAATTGAGAACGAACTCCAGTTTCCTCTTTAAATTCGCGTAATGCACAGTTAATATCAGTTTCACCTGATAATCGTCTTCCCTTTGGAAATTCCCATTCTGGCTCTTTCCATTTTGTTGTGCTTTTATTTATAAGGGCGTCTAATGTAATATATGATTTTTCTGACGAAGATTCTTTAAGTTGTGTATTATCCAATCCATTTTTAATAGCTAAAAATTTTTTATAAAGCTTATTTGTATTTTTAGCATTTGTTGATGAAGGTCCAGTATAAGGAACATTCCACATATCTGCCCATAATTTGAAAAAGTCAGATGTATTTAATAAATTTTGTTTTTCAAGCACAGTCATCTCATCAATTAATTTCATAAGAGAAGATTTATTTGTGGTCGAATAACAACCTTTAACAAATTCGGCATATCCATATGTATTTTTTCTACATATCATTAAATATTCTAACTTATTATGTGCGTTTACTCTATATACAATAAGACCATTACTTGTAGCTGGCATATTACATTGATTTATAAAATGACCAATTTTACCACAGTTATTGCATGTTTGTTTATTACTATGAAAATGTTTGTGTTTATTATAGTTAAATTTATGAGTATACATTAAGTTATTTACAGACTGTATTATTGTATATTATATTGAATTTATATACAATTAATCAATTTTATTTTTTACAAAAAATATAACACAACACTTTTATTGTTTTAAAAATAATAAATTGAGAGAATAATTATTTATGTAAAAAAATGAATAATATACGTATAAAGTAAATATATATTACTATTACTATTATGACACAACAAATACATCCACATAATATTATTAAATTATTTGAACCATTTACTCATACAACAATAAATGTAAAAGGACATAAAAAACACATTCAAATACAACCAAATAATACATATACGTACCCACAAAAAATAAATAATAACCCAGAGTCCGTCCTCCAACCCCCAACCCCAATTTATCATAATCGTGCATCAAGTACACCTCACGCAATAACTACAACAGATGATTTTTATTGTCCAATGCAAACAGACTCGTTGTTTTGGTGTATATATATAATTCAAAATGGAGAACTTGAATACGAAATGTTAAATAAAGGAAAACCAATTTCTATGTCCATATTAACAACTTTAAAAATTAACTGTGTTGAAAATATTAGAAAAACATATAAAGAGAATGTGAAACCATATAAACTTAGCACCCTTGGAAATATTGAAACCTCATTAGTTCATACTCCATGCATTAGTATACCTACAGCCGTTTCCCTTTGTGCAAGTAATAATCACAATTTATGTTTTATTTCAAGTAAACACAGGTTTTTTTATCTTCTTGAATGTAATCCTAACATAAGCACATGGTATATAATTAAACGGGAAGAAAATAATAATAAAAATAATAAAAAATGTAATAGCTCTCCATTATATTCTTACAAACAAGTTGAACAAAAAAAACTTATTGATTATACCCTCAATATGATTCAAATAACAAATTTAAATACTCCTTTAAAAAGTATATCGTTTTATAAGTTAGATGATTTATTAAATATGAACACTATATTACAACTTCCATTAGTTGATACAAATACAAATAAACAGTTTAAAAAAAAAGACTTATACGAACAAGTTGCAAAAATTGTTCAACCAAATGTATTTTCTGCAGCATAAGTAATATACAAATAATTATCGTTTGACTTATGTGTGTTGTACAGTTCAGATATAAGTGTACTATGAGATGGACTTTGTCCATTAATTAATAAAAATAATGCTTGACTTGCTTTTAAATTTAGTCGTTTTCGAATAACATAAATAAACTGACCAAGCGTTAAATCCACGGGAACTAAAAACTTATTTTTATCAATATTTTCAATTACTTTTTCACTCTTAGAGCGTTCACAAATAACAGGTAATTTATCTGGATAATTACGCAACATTCGCTTTCCTTCTTTTAAACGAGTTTCAAAACTATATTTTGTTTTAAATGACGTCATTCTTTTTTTAATTTAATAATTAAATACTACTATTTTTATTTATATTGTATAAATATATAATAATGAATCGCTACTTAGTCGAATTTTTAGGAACAACTCTTTTATCATTTGTTATCTTTGCTACCGGTAATTACTTATCTATCGGTGCTGCTTTAGCATTGGCCGTTTTACTGGGTGGTCGTATATCAGGAGGTGCGTTTAATCCTGCGGTTGCTACTGCATTATACATGGCGGGTAAATTAAGTCAAAGAGATTTAATTCCTTATATTATTGTTGAGGTGTTGGGTGCAATATTTGGTCTTAAAATGTACAAATATTTTATTAATAAATAAATTTAATTCCATCATATCCTATTAAAAAAATAAAAATGAATATAAAGTATATTTATTTTTATAATATATATAATCTATATAATCATAATATGTCTAATAAAATTAATTTGAATTGTTATCCTATAACATTTGCAACTCAATCTCACATAGCGTGTAGTTTTAATTATTGCTTTCCTAAATTTTCTTATACACCAAAAATAGTGGATAATAAAATTTATCAGTCAGATATTGTATGTGCTGTTCCAACTGGTACATTTTCTTATATATGGTTTACATATTTGGCTATTGAAAATAGTCCATGTTGTGTCCTTTTTGAAATATCTCCAATTAATAAAAACATTTTACCTGAAAGTATACGCATCATCCCATGTTGTTTTCATCCATCAATTGCTTATGGAATAGGTACTCTTATATGCGGAACAGTTCATACAATTGTTTTATCAAATAGAAATTATTTTACAATTGAAACTATTTATTCTTACAAAGGAGAAGTAATTATAAGAGAACCATGGAAAAACAAATTTAATTATATACATGAGTTTCTGTCAATAATGATTAATATTCCTATATTATCTTCTTCAATTAATACACAGTTTTTAATTATTGGTCTTCCATTAATGGCCAACACACTTAAACAATTATTTCACGCAATTCGACAGAATGCAGTTACATATCCAATAAAATATGTTCAATTTATTCATATAGATAATGCTCATCATCAAAAAAATATATATAATAATAATAATAAAGTTAATTCATTTAAGTTAATACAAAAAGAAACATACAATAATTCATCATCATCTCATAATAATAATAATAATAATAATAATAATAATAATAATAAAAGTCATGACTATAAAAAAAATGTTTCTGAACAAATATTTATTGTAAAACCAACTGAAATAAATGACATTTATATTTTATATGATATCAATAAGACTAATCAGCGTATAAAAATTGGTACAGCATGTATTAAAACATATGAAACCAGTGTTTTAATGAATAGTTTGTTTCGTACTATTAAAGAAAATGAAAATCTTGACGCTCTTGAAGAAAGCGATGACGAAGACGAAATTAATTTAAATAATAACTTTGTTCATTTGGATAGAGAATATAAAATGGTATGTGAATACAATCAACGTTTTAACAAATGGTGTCCAATTAGACTAGCCAAGTAATTGATTTTTAACTTAATTTACTTAATTTACTTAATTTATTCACAACATTATTAATGTGTATTAGTGTAACTGCAAATGTTTTTTTACTGGTGGAAAAGAATAGTTGAGAGAAATTATAATTATATATTGTATAATTAGAATTAATGAGTTTAACAGAGAATAATGATATTTTATCGTTTGCACTAACAGGAACTCAAACAATGAATTATTACTGGTCCCAATTATTATATAATCAATCGTTTATAAATTTAAAATGCATAAAATCTTTACTTAAACAGTCTAAATCCACACTTGATATGAGTGGAGAAATTAATATTCTTCCCACACCAAATACTGCACATTTAATTGTTTTACGATGTCATTTTATGCCAATTATACGCAAGTTTTTATGCAAATATATGCTTAATACACATTTAAAATCTAAATGTACAAAGTGTTATAAAAAAGCAGACTATATATATTTACTGTATACATATTTATTTTTTTCAAAATTTGCCATTCGTATTCAAAAATTAGTTAGAAAACGTCAAATATTTATTTTTAACAAGTTACATGGTCCTGCATTTATTTATCGTAATAAATGTGTAAACACTGAAGATGTTGCATCATTGCAATCTATTTATGATGTTGAACCATACAAAATATTTTCATTTCAAGAAAATTCTAAAATATATGCATTTACGCTTGTATCATTTAAAGAATTGCTACTTCATGCTTCAGGGAATAATTCAAGTGCACTAAATGTTTGTTTGCTTAACCCTTATACTCGGCAACAAATACCTAATAGTATTATAAAAAAAGCTCTTCGCATTTATAGACTTGGGCAAAATATTTATCATTTAACATACTATTTACCTGACTCAACCATAAGTAATAATGATGTTAGAACACCAGGTTCGGTTGTTCGAAATGAGGCTGCAGTATTATTTGACCGTCTTCAGTATTATAGTAACCATGAATGGTTTTTAGCTTTATCTTTAGAAGAACTTAAGACATTTTCATTAGAATTAACTGATATATGGGATTATCGAGCAATGCTAACATTACAACGAAAAAGAGAAATATATCCTTATACAAGTTCTCCCTTTTTAAGAATGAATGTATCTCATTTATTTAATTTAGCATCATCTATTAATACTGCTCGTCTTGTTATATTATCAACTATTAATTCTTTTTTATCCGCATGTGATGAAACTCATAATATGGATATAGCAATTATATGTGTTTTAGGAGCTTTAACATTAGTTAGTGATGACGCATCAAATGCACTTCCATGGTTATATAGTCAGTTTAAACATACATAAGATATTATTGACAAATTATAATTAATTAACAATTGCGTAAAAAGTATTTAAAAAGTATGCATACCTTAATGTATTATAAGATGACAAAGAACGCAACTGCATCCGATACTTCTTCCAAAGAAAAGGCTCCCAAGCCCCCCAAAGAAAAGGCTCCCAAGGCTCCCAAAGAAAAGGCTCCCAAAGCTTCTAAGGAATCTAAGCCCCCTAAGGAAAAGGCTCCCAAGGTTTCCAAAGAGGTTGAGAGCAAACCTGATGTATCCGATGATGTAAAGGTTGATGATAAAGACGCTACTTTAAAATCTGCTCAGTCTGGCGATGATAAGATGTTGGATAATATTGCCATGCTTAATAAACAGGCGGCTCAGTTTGCTTCTGATTTTAAGGACTTTATGGCCCATGGTTCTCGTATTAAGAACCAACATAAGGAACTAATTAAGGCTCATGAATCGACTATTAAAGTTCTTCATAAAATGGTTCGCAAGCGTTCTAATAAAAATGGAGCTCGTAAACCCGCAGGATTTGTAAAGCCTGCTAAGATTAGCAATGAGCTTGCTGATTTTTTGAACTTGCCCCATGATACCAAATTAGCAAGAACGGCTGCAACTGTTCTTATCAATGAGTATGCCGCAAAGAATAATTTGAAACATGGACGTGCAATTGAGGTAGATGACAAGCTTGATAAACTTCTTCAGGTTCCCAAGGATTTAGATGGAGGCTTAACATATTTTAATCTTCAAAGATATATGGCTCGTCATTTTGAAACCAAGGCCGAAGCGGATGCAGCTGCAGCAGCAGCATCATCTGTAAGTGTATAATTTTACATCATAACTTTTTTACATCATAACTGTTTTACATCATAACTTTTTTACATCATAACTTTTTACATCATAACCTTTTTATATCATAACCTTTTTATATCATAACCTTTTTATATCATAACCTTTTTATATCATAACCTTTTTTATATTTTAGCTTGCTCTGATAGCTCAGTTGGTTAGAGCATCCGGCTGTTAACCGGGAGGTCGCAGGTTCGATTCCTGTTTAGAGCGTAAACATTTGTTTTAAGTATTATATATTTTAGCTTGCTCTGATAGCTCAGTTGGTTAGAGCATCCGGCTGTTAACCGGGAGGTCGCAGGTTCAATTCCTGTTTAGGGCGTAAACATTTGTTATTTTTTTATTGTTTATAAAAAATGATTAGTTTAATATAAATACATCATGTGTAATATACACATTATGTTTTCAGAAGAGTTATTGGACTATAATTTAGATGTAGATGCATTTGTTAATGATAATGATATTGATATTATTGCAAATATTGGTTTAGTTAATAATGATTTGTATGATATTTCAAATAATGAAATAATTGAATTAATTGAAACAGTTATGTATTTAATTGATACCATAACATCACCACTTGATTGGTTACGCGTAGATTTGCCAAATTATATTACAAGTCTTAAAAACGACATATTTGAATTATTGTCTGTTAGGGATTTTAATACAGAAGAATACATTAATAACAATACTTCTATAATAGCTCCAACAACAATTATATGTAATGAAACACTTATGACTGCTATTAATGTTGGTATTGAATTATATAAAGAAACAAAATTATTTGAAACGAATACATGTAAAATTGACAGTAATAATGTATGTGAAAATGACAATAGTAAATCCTATGTTTCAATACGTATTGATGAACTTCGATTAATTCCTCAACCTGCACAACGAACACGAGAATGGTATATATTTAGAAGTTTGCTTTTAACAGCAAGTAATTTATATAAGGTATTTGGTTCTCAAGCGGCTCAAAATCAACTTATTTATGAGAAGTGCACACAATTTAATACACCCTTTTGTGAGCCAGAAATAGATGGGATACCACGTTCCGTTAATGTTGATACTGCTATGCATTGGGGACAAAAATATGAACCAATGTCCGTATTTTTATACGAACATTTAACTGACGCAACAATCGAAGAATTTGGATGTATTCGTCATGATAAATATGATTGTATTGGAGCGTCTCCTGATGGTATTAATGTTAATCCCAATTCAAGCTCATATGGCCGTATGATTGAAATAAAAAACGTTAAGACACGTGTTATCAATGGAGTTCCTAAAAAAGAGTATTGGGTTCAAATGCAAATACAAATGGAAGTATGTAACCTGGAAGAATGTGATTTTTTGGAAACAAAGTTTATTGAGTATGAAAATGTATCAGATTTTATTGAAGATTCAGACGAAAATGACAAAAATGTTTTTAAATCTAAGCATGAGGGAAAGCAAAAAGGAATGGTTATATATTTTACTAAGCCAGATGGTATTCCATTTTATGTATTTAATCCTTTAACACATACAACAATGGAAGAGCTTAGAGAATGGGCCATAAATGAAGTTGAACAATATACATCTGATTCTTATAATTACACATATATTATGAAAAACTACTGGAAATTAGAAGTATATAGTTGTGTGTTAGTAAAACGAGACCGTAAATGGTTTAATGACGGATTACAACAAATACTTAATTTATGGGAAACTATTGAAAAAGAGCGGGTTGGAGATTATTCACATCGGGCCCCCAAAAAAAGGGTATTAAATACTAATTTAAAAACACAAACAAAGTTAGACTTAAAAACTACAAAAGAAGCAAGTGAGACAGCTGAAAATAATAAAGTATTATTTGAATTATTTAAGTGTAAAATGAATAATAGTGCATAGTTATAACATAATATAAAATTTTAAAATATAAAATAAAATAGTATTGTATATTTTTTAGTATATTTTTTAGTATATTTTTTAGTATATTTTTTAAGTATGATTATTATTATATATATTTTTAATGTATAACTAATCAAATAAATTGTTCATTATGGCATCAACAAGATTTAGTAATGATGATGCACGAATTCGTACCGCACTCCAGCAGTCAACTGGTCCTGGGAGATGGATGCTTAATGTGCCTGGTAATGGTTTAACGCCTGATTATATTGCAGACCCATGTATTCGTATTCAAAAATGGGGAGCTAATTTAAGACATAACGCAATTGATATTGAGACTGAATTAAGGGGGGTTAATAGAAGACATGGAAGTCATTGTATTAGTGAAGAGTCTGAAAATAATTATCATCACCATATTCAAACCAGTAAAGTAATTGAATGTCCTGTTAATAATACATTTTATACAGAACAATCACGAGCAATTGCTCCTGCCTGGACTATTAGAGAACATGCTAACACCCAATTACAATCAACCCATTTATTTAGCGACCCTTTAAGAAAATCAAATATACACATGCCCTTTAGAACAAATATTGATACCCGAAATTTAGAAAAGGACAAATGTGCAATATCACATAAATAAAATTAAGCATAATCATACTTTCTCTCAATTATTTAATTTAAAAGTAAATAATTGAGAGAAATATTATATTGTTATTTTTTACCCTTAAAAAATGTTTAATGTAAATGTAAAATAATATAATATAATAAATATATTATCAGGTGTATAATTAATATGGAACTTGCTATCCCGTTAATTGCTTTTGGTGGAATGTATATGATTTCTAATCAACCAAATACTAAAACACCATCTAATAATTGTAATAAAAATGTTAAAAATAATAAATCTGAAGCATTTTCTGGCCTTGGTATAGCCGGAAACCCAAAGTTACCAAATACAACTGGTTGGGCGACATCTTACCCAATTACATCTAATTCCGATGTACAAAGACCAAATCAATCTCATGCAAATGCAACAACAGCAACTGCTGACTTTTTTAATCAAAATGCATTTAAAAATGCCGAACGCCAAGGACATTCAGTTGGATCAAATATCAATCAAATATACTCAGTATCAGATGAAATGAATGACGAAAGTTTTAGTCATAATAATATGGTACCATTTACGGGCGGTTCAAAAGAACGCCTTGAGAATTATGGTGACATTACGGGTGAAGGTAATACTGCTATACTTGACCGGATGACAGGTGCAGGAAGTTATAATATTAAAAAAACTGAACCAGGACCATTAACTCGTCCATCAAAAGACCTGCATTGGATACATGGAGAACCTAACCGAAGTGATTTTATGCAAGAGCGTGTAAATTTAGGAAATTCCCTTAATGGTGTATTACCATTTGAACCACAAAAAGTTGCTCCGGGTCTTAATCAGGGGTTTACAACAACTGGTGGTAATTACGGATTCCACACAGGTTTAAATGCAAGAGAAGCGTATATGCCAAAAACAGTGGATGAATTGCGCATAGCAACAAACCCAAAAATGACTTATGATATATCAGACTTGCCCGGGCCAGCCAATTCTGTTATTAAAAAATCAGCAACAATTGAAACTCAAGGACGAGTTGAAAAAAGACGACCTGATACATATTTTGAAAATACATCAAATAGATGGTTAACCACAACTGGAGCAGTTCAGGGAAATACACTTCGCCCAATTCAAGAAAAAAGTTCTCGTACAGGGCAACAACTAAATTATATGGGTCCAGCAGGTGCAACTGCTCAACATGTTGGCCCTGCATCTCAAACACATATACCATCACGACGTAATAATCTTGGTGTAATAGCTCCAATGCCAAATGCTGTTGGTAATCAGCACTTTTCAGAAACATCCAACCCATTGGACTCTTTTAATATGCGTACTAATAATCGAGTAATTAATCAAAACGATACATGTCAAAATGGAATAAGAAGCGGACTTGTAAGTGGATTTACAGCGGCAATGGCTCCATTTATGGATGTATTAAAACCAACACGTAAAGAGGATGTTGTATCAAATATGCGTATTTATGGAGATGCCGGGTCGTCTGTTCCTCGTGGATATGTTCAAAACACAAGTGTTCCAGCAACGTCTCTGAAAGAAACAACTTTGTACACACCACCTGTTATGATTAATAATACTCAAAATAAGGGTTCATATAATGATGAGATTATTCCCCCACCTCAAACATTACGGGATAAAGCTCTTCATAGTTATACTGGGGGAGCTGGAAATTCTACAGGTAGTGTTATGGTATATGATTCTGCTTATAAACAGTCTCAAAATGAAATTAAATCTTCTACTATTTATGGAAGAACAAATCAAGGTGGAACTCAAGTATTTACACCAAACATTAACCCAACAATTTTACCAAAAGATACATCTCCAATGGACGGGCGAATTAATGGACCTAATCTTGGAAATGCATTTCACCGCCCAAAACCACTTAAACGTGTAAGAGTAAATGATAATTCATATAATAATACAATTCAAAATGACCGAAATGACCCAGCTATTTTAGACGCATATTGGGACAATCCATATAGTCATAATATGTCAAAAGCATTTTAAATATAAATAAATATCATT
>Ga0233435_1003676_pt1 | contig 11502 bp, 13 predicted proteins | sample SI_122_August201_3_FD_182735 | JGI IMG/M metagenome (GOLD analysis project Ga0233435, IMG submission 182735) | Seawater microbial communities from Saanich Inlet, British Columbia, Canada - SI_122_August2016_135_MG | ecosystem: Environmental > Aquatic > Marine > Inlet | place: Canada: British... | reverse complement strand
ATATACAGCGTCACCAAGAGTAAACCTGGCAGCAAGGCACCGATGAATAGATCCCCTACAGAGACAACTTTGCCTGTTGTGCCCACATTGGTGTTGGCAGTGGAAATTTGGTCACCGAGAAGAATTAAAACAATAGAAGGGGGGATAATTTGACCTAAAGTCCCTGAGGCGCATATCACACCTGTCGCGATTTTAGGGTCATATTGTCGAGCCAGCATTGTCGGTAATGACAACAAACCCATTGTGACAACCGTCGCACCAACAATGCCTGTACTGGCAGCCAATAACATGCCGACAATCACAACGGCGACACCAAGCCCACCCGAACGCTGGCCAAACAATAAAGCCATTGAATGCAGTAAATTTTCTGCCACTCTAGAACGTTCTAACATCACGCCCATAAACACAAATAATGGGACTGCGACTAACACCGACGTTAATGATGACCCGCCCATGATGCCGAATAACCGGTTGGGTATCAGGCCAAGAAAAACAGGTTCAAAAAAACCAAAAAAGGTACCGATCGCGGCAAAAATAAGCCCTGTACCTGCCAATGCGTATGCCACAGGAAAACCGGTTAACAAGACTAAAATAACCACGGCAAACATGATCAAACTCATGTACTCAATCAAGCTGCTGCCTCCTGTTTTTCAGCAACATCATAAGGGGCTAAATGAGGCAATTCTCCGCGCAGCCATAATAGAATTTTTAGAATTTGTGCAATTCCTTGCAGAAACAATAAAACAGGCATGACGAGCAAAAATGATTTTAGAATAAAAACACCGGGTAACCCACCAGCCGTGTTTGAGCTTTCCATGGTTTGCCAAGAGAGCAATACAAAATCCAAGCTATTCCAAAAAATAAAGCCACACATTGGTAGCATCAGTAGCAACGTACCCACTAAATCAACCAACGCTTTACCTTTTGGAGGAAAATTTTGATAAAAAATATCGACTCGTACATGACCGTGGTGTTTTTGTGTATAAGATATGCCCAGTAAAAAAAAGACCGCATACATATAGGTAACCGATTGCTGCATGCCTTCCCATCCAAGACTAAAGGCATATCGCAGAACCACGACTAAAAACATCACAATAACCATGAAAAGGGAGAGCCAAGACACCCATTTCCCCAATACTTCAGAAATCACTTCTATTGTTTTAATCAATGCTTTCATAAGAAAATTAATTACACATTGTGGTTGACTTGTGCACAGGTCAAAACCTGAGCGAAATGAGCTAATTTTGTAAGCATTTGCCCATTAGCGATTTAAAATGTACACGTAAATAACTTATTTCAATATATTAGTTTTCAACACAAAGAAAGAGCATTGTTTGCTAAGTACTTGATATTAATTTAATGCAAATTGTTATGCACAAAGTTATCCACAGAAATCACAAGGTCAGTTGAGAAAAATGCTTCACTCGATTATGCAAAATTCGGGAAAATACATTAGGGTCTTTTGTATGTGTCATCTCACCCGGGCGAGGGAAATGAAGATCATACAAACGGGACAACCAAAAACGCAAAGCACTGGCCCGTAGCATCACGCCCCAAATGGCTTTTTCGTCAGCTTCAAAACGTCGCTCTGATTGGTATGCTTTTAGCAATGCATTCATTGTCGCAATATTTAAGCTGCCATCCTCATATGAACACCAATCATTCACAGTCACAGCGACATCATAAATGAGGGCATCATTACAGGCATAATAAAAGTCAATAATGCCCGTTAAAGTATTATCAACAAACAGAGCATTATCCCGAAATAAATCGGCATGTATCACGCCTTGAGGCAAGTGGCTGTGCTGATAAGTCGCTTGAAACGCTATTTCAGCTTTTAAGGTTGCGGCATCTTCTGCATTAAGGTGCGGTAATAGCGCTTGAGTACTCTCTTGCCACCAATGCGGTCCACGCCAGTTTTCTCGATAATCTTTAATGTGCTGACTATTTGTATGAAACCGACCTAGTGCTTTACCAAGGGACTCGCAATGCGCGACAGTTGGCTCTTCAACACTTTTACCACTTAAACGCTGAACTAATGCGGCAGGTTTGTCTTTTAATCGAACTAGAAACTGCTGTTGCTTATTGGCGATAGGGTGGGCACTAGGCACATCATGTTCCGAGAGGAACGCCATAATGTTCAGAAAATAGGGAAGCTCTTCAAACACTAACTGTTCAAAGATGGTCAGAACAAATTGACCTTCTGTCGTTGTGACAAAAAAATTGGTGTTTTCTATCCCAGCACTAATACCTTCATAAGATACAAACTCGCCAACAGAGTACTCTGTTAAAAATTCGCATAATTCAGCTTGATTAATGGGGGTAAAAACTGACATGAATCCCTTTGTCGCTTTATGCTAAATAAAAGTAGTCGCGGAGTATAGCGTGTTCTGTCTCTGCTGGGAACGATACTATGAATAAAGGTGCATTACAGTACTAAAGGGCTTCAATTTAGTACTGCTAAATCCATTCCTAAAACCCACTTTACCAGCTAAATAATACCCACTGAGGTACTTGGAAAGCATTATAATACTTTGATTTTAAATCCAAAGAACCATCACCGTCAGTATCGACTAGGTAGTAAGGCGGAAAGCCATTAGTTGGTGTAATTTTCACCATATACACTTTTCCGTTAGAGCTGTACTCTTCAACGCGCTGCTCGTCCGATTCAATGATTCGAACATCAGGTTCTAACACTTCACCATCTTTAACAGCTGACGGAATCGTTGGTGGTTGAGGAACAGAATTAAATTCTGTGGCTGGTTTGTCATCAGCGAAAACGGGAGAAGAGATAAGCAGAGATAACACTGCTGCGACAACTGGTTTCATGGGTGCACCCTTAGGTAAAACGCGTGTAAATTACATTCGTAGTTATTAATATTCTATCCCATTCTAGTGAGATAGTGTAGTCATTCTTTGTAACGCACTGCTGTAGCCACTGCTCAGGTTGTCCCTACAATTTGTCACTCAAGAATGGCAAACTTCAGGGGCAAGCTGAATAGTTATCTATTATTTTAGACCATTTCCTCTACAATGAGCGCCAATAACTTAAGGATAAGGAAGCACCGTGGCAGATAAGGAAAGTTGTGTACTGGTTGATGGATCCTCCTATTTATTCCGAGCTTTCCATGCAATGGGGCCACTCACCAACAGTAAAGGGGAGCCAACGGGAGCAATTTTAGGCGTGATGAACATGCTGAAAAAATTACTCGAGCAACACCCTAGTGAATACATTGCCATCATTTTTGATGCCAAGGGTAAAACTTTCCGCCACGACAGATACCCCGAATATAAAGCCAATCGCTCTGCCGCACCAGATGATTTAGTTGCTCAAATCCCAGCATTACACGATATTATTCGCTCACTAGGTTTGCCGCTAATTTGTGTATCCGGCGTTGAAGCAGATGATGTCATTGGCACCTTATCCCAGCAAGCCGACCGTGAAGGCATTACCTGCAAGATCATTAGCAGTGATAAAGATTTAACCCAGTTGGTCAACGACAACACATGCATGATCGACACCATGAAAGACAAGACCATGGATATTGCTGCTGTCTCAGAAAAATTCGGCGTTGGCCCCGAACTAATGGGCGATTTTTTAGCGCTAGTAGGGGACACGTCTGACAATATCCCTGGCGTTCCCAAGGTTGGGCCCAAAACGGCTACTAAGTGGTTAAATTTATACTCTAACTTAGAGGGTGTTGTGAATCACGCCGGTGAAATCAAAGGCAAGGTCGGAGAATATTTGCGTGATAATTTAGAGCAATTAGCCCTATCTAAAGAGCTAGTGACCCTTGATTGCAACGTAAGCCTAACTGAAACCATCCACTCATTAACACGCCAACCTTTAGATTTAGTCACGCTACTTGATTACTGTGAACGTTTTGAATTTAGAACTTGGCAACGAGAAGTCATTAAATGGCAGGAGGCGACGCCAGATGCCAATGTTGTGACCGCATTAAGTATCGAAACCCACTACCAAACCATCACAGAACAAGCCGACTTTCTCTCCTGGATGGAGACTTTAAAACAAGCAGGCACCTTTGCATTTGATACTGAAACAAACAGTTTAGATGCCCGCCATGCAGACCTCATTGGTCTCTCCTTTTCCTGCGAAGAAGGCACCGCAGCCTATGTTCCCGTGGGCCATGACTATGAAGGTGCACCGCAGCAATTAGACCGTGACTGGGTAATAGAACACTTTAAACCTTTATTGGCAGACACCAACCTCACTAAAATTGCCCATAACATCAAATATGATCAAGTGGTTTTACAAAACTACGGCGTTACTATCGCAGGTTCTGTCTACGACACAATGCTGGAATCCTATATCTACAAAAGCACCAGCACTCGTCACAACATGGATGTGTTGGCAGAAAAATACCTGCAAATACACACGACACATTTTGAAGACATTGCTGGCAAAGGCGTCAAACAAAAATTATTCAATGAAATAGACATTACCGATGCCAGCCCATACGCAGCAGAAGATGCTGACATCACACTGAGACTGCATCATTTCTTTTGGGGCGAACTTGAAAACGAGATTAAGCTCAAAACACTCATTGAAGAACTCGAGATGCCCATTGCATCCTTGCTTGCCAAAATAGAGGCCAATGGCGTACTCGTGGACGCGGAGGAGTTACATGCTCAAAGTGAGGTGCTACACAAACAGATTGTGACCTTACAAGCCAAAGCCTACGACATCGCAGAAGAAGAATTCAACATTGGCTCACCCAAACAAGTGCAGCACATTCTGTATGAAAAAATGGGCCTACCCATCAAAAAGCGAACCGCAAAAAAACAGCCCTCAACTGCCGTAGAAGCGTTAACTGAACTTGCATTAGACTATCCACTGCCCAAAATCATTTTAGAATATCGAGAGCTAAGCAAACTCAAATCGACTTATACCGACAGCTTGCCCAAGAAAATTGACGACACCACAGGCAGGGTGCATACCTCATACAACCAAGCAGTTGCAGAAACAGGCCGATTATCCTCATCCAACCCTAATTTACAAAATATCCCCATACGCTCTGAGAATGGTCGTCGTATTCGTAACGCTTTCATTGCCCCGCCAGGTAAAAAAATACTGGCAGCTGACTACTCTCAAATAGAGCTTCGCATTATGGCGCATCTATCTGGGGACGAAACCATGCTCAAAGCATTTGCATCTGGTGAAGACATCCATAAAGCAACAGCCGCGGAAGTCTTTGGCGTAGCACTGGAAGACGTCACGCCATTTCAACGTCGTAGCGCCAAAGCCATTAACTTTGGTTTAATGTACGGCAAAACAGCTTTTGGTTTGGCGCAAGACTTAAAAATTTCCCGAACTGAAGCACAAAATTATATCGAGCGATATTTCAGCCGTTACCCTGGTGCCGACAAATTGATCGAAACCCTAAAAGACCAAGCCAGAAAAGAAGGGGTGGTTGAGACCCTATGGGGCAGGCGCTGGCATTTACCCAACATTATGTCTCGCAGCTTTCAAAATAGAGCACATGACGAACGCACCGCCATTAACGCGCCCATGCAAGGCACTGCAGCAGATATCATCAAAAAAGCCATGCTATTGGTTGATGAATGGATAGTCCGCGACCAACCACCTGTCACCATGATTATGCAGGTTCACGATGAATTAGTGTTTGAAGTAGACGAAAATGCGGTTGAAGAAGTCACCCCCATCATCAAAAAATTGATGTCCCAAGCTGCCGACTTAAAAGTCCCGTTGGATGTTGACGTCGGCGTAGGTGATAATTGGCAAGAGGCGCATTAAAAGCACCAGCCCCCCCATTAAGGTGACGATTGATATTCCAGTGTTAAAGTTGAAATATCAAAGTATTGATCAGAACCAATAATCCAGTACAACTGTAAATCTAGCCCTTCACCAACAGGAACCTCAACGCCTGTCGAGTCAAGCGCGCTCGCATAATACGCATTATTGTATGCTCTAGCTGGTGCCTCATTTTTAACGATGGCCATGAGCTTTTTATTGCTGAAATTTTTGCTTTCTTTTGAGTTATTCTTAACTTCGACCGTTGCTGAAATTTTATATTTATCTCCCGCAAAAGGGGATAAAGCATTCTCAACCTGTGCCGTTATCATTAAACCCTCTAAATCTAGAGCCAACTCCGTTGAAGGCTTCGAACAACTCGCCAACAAAGCCATTGAGACTATAATCATTATTCTCAACATCTAAGGTGCCACCTCATACCAACCATCTAACACGGCATAACATTCTTCTAAACCTACCCGCTTGGTTGCAGAGAATAACTGTGCCGAAACATTGTCTCTCTGACTCACCGCTTTTTTTATTTTAAGCAATGCAGCACTTGCAGGGCCACGCGTTAATTTGTCTGATTTAGTCAGTAGAATGTGCATGGGAATCTGTGCATGTGATTGCCACTCCAACATCTGCTCATCAAAAGGCTTCATTGGATGCCGACAATCCATCATCAACACGATCCCGCGTAACGACTGCCTCTTAATTAAGTAGTCCTCAATCATCGACTGCCATTGTTTTTTTACTTTTGCAGGCACTTTCGCATAACCATAACCGGGCAAATCAATGATGCGACTTTGCTCATCCATCGTAAAACACACCAAGTGCTGCGTACGCCCAGGTGTTTTACTGATCCTTGCTAACGATTTTTGCCGAGTCAAAACATTAATGGCACTTGATTTCCCCGCGTTTGAACGACCTGCAAACGCGACCTCATAACCAATATCCTCTGGTAACAGTTCGGTTTTCGGTGTGCTCAAAGTAAACTCAGCGTGCTCGTAAATGTGTGAAGCCATGCGTTTCATCCATAAGTTGATGATTATATATCAATACAAAATGTGCTATGATAGGCCGCAATCAAATCTGGTGCCATCATTTTCTAGGTATAATGAACGCCGTTTGCTATACTCTTGGCATTTTTTAGCACCCGATATTTGGTCGATTTTTAATCGTGGGTAACCAAAAGTTAGGAGAAAACTTTATGAAAAATGTAATCAATACTATAGCAATCGCAGGTTTATTAGCTGTTTCTGGTAGTGCAATTGCAGGCGACGCTGCTGCAGGTAAAGCTAAAGCTGCAGCTTGCATGGCATGTCATGGCGTAAACGGTGAAGGTAATGCAGCAATGCTTGCACCTAAGCTTGCAGGCCAATTAGAGAACTACCTTGTATCGTCTATAAAGGCATTTAAGGCTGGCACTCGTAGCAACCCAATGATGTCGCCAATGGCTGCACCTTTAACAGATGCAGACATTGCTAATCTAGCTGCGTACTACTCAAGCATTAAATAATGCGATGATGGCGACAGCTTAACGCTGTCGCCATGTTTACGACCCACCTAACGATTTTAAAAAGATGAGTTAACTAATGAAAAGATTTGCGACATTATTAATCACTTCTCTTGCCTTTATTAGTATTGCGTCTGCGGATGGCAATTCACAAAAAGGTGAACAAAAAGCAGCGCCCTGTGCCGGTTGTCACGGTGAAGGTGGCAAAACACCAAGCCCAGCAGCACCTGATGCACCTGTTTTAGCAGGGCAACATGCGGATTACTTAGCACAACAACTCAAAGCATTTAGTGCTAGCTGCTCAGAAGCAAAAGCTGAGTGTCGTGAATCAGCCATTATGGCGCCCATGGCTGCCATGTTAGCCGGCACAGGTATCGATGATGTTGCCGCTTACTATGCCAGCCAAGTTAATACCCCAATCGCCATCACAGAAGAAGAAAAAGCGGCGGGTGAAAGCCTATACCGCGGTGGCAACCCAGCAACAAATGTTGCTGCTTGTATTGGCTGTCATGGTCCAACAGGTACCGGTAATGCAGCAGCAAAATTCCCAAGTATTAGTGGTCAAAACCCACTATATGTCATTAAGTCTTTAAAAGATTTTCGTTCAGGTGCAAGAACGTCTACTCATAACGGCATGATGAATGGCGTGACAGGTCGTTTAACCGATTCAGAGATCGACGCTCTAGCAAAATATGTTGGCGCATTACATTAAACAGATGTTCTGCACCACAAAATAGAAAAGGGAGCAATTGCTCCCTTTTTTAATGCCTGCAGCACTGCTAAACTCGAGAACATTCAGATGCCATTCATGACAACCACTGCATGCTTGGCCTAATTTTAATCACTGTCTTGAGGGCTCTATGAAAAAATTACTCCTAATTTGGCTTTGCTTCTTACCTTTAGTGAGTCATGCAGAAATTGAATATTACGAAGACATTCACTTCACTGAAATCACCCCGGTAACACCTGTTACTAACACCGGTAAAATTGAAGTCATCGAAGTTTTTTGGTATGCCTGCTCACATTGCTTTTCATTTGAAAAATACATCCAAGCCTGGCTAAAAACCAAAGCGGATGATGTTGAATACACTCGTGTCCCCGGTGTTTTATCCAAACGCTGGATCTTATTGGCCAAAGTATATTACGCCGCGCGTGACTTAGGTGTTGAGGAAAAATTAACCCCTATGCTGTTTAACCACATTCATCTACTCAACAATAAGGTCAACTCTGTTGCTGCCGCTGAAAAAGTATTTGTTGCCAATGGTGTTGCCGCAAAAGATTTTCGTAAGGCAATCAAATCATTCTCAGTGAATACCAAAATTGGCCAAGCCAAATCACTGAATAAAAAATATGGCATTAAAGGCGTTCCGGCGCTCATTATTGATGGTCGTTACCGAATTGACTCAGGTTCTATTGGCTCCTTTGAAAAAGTCATTGATATCGCTAACTTCTTAATCAAAAAAGCCAGAACAGAACGCACTACCCAGTAAAAAACCAATATAGTAGCCTCTTTCGGGGGCTACTCATCAATCCATTGATCTTTATCAATGTCTACCCTCAACAATCCAGTAACAATACCTTTAAACCAACAACAAAAAGGGTAAGGGTATGTATACCATTGACGAAATCATGACCACTGATGTATTCACGCTATATCAATCAGATAATTTATTTGAAGCTAGACAGCTTATGGAAAAAGAAAAGATTCGTCACTTACCCATTCTAAATAGTGCGGATCAATTTGTGGGGCTCATTACCAACCGAGATATTCTCGCTGCAGCCGTTTCTGTACTTGCCGATATGACCGAACGTGAAAAAATTGATATTGAGTCCTCTATCCAAATTCAAGACATTATGAGCAAAGATATTTTTGTTGCTAACGAGAATGTTGAAATCATGGAAGCATCTCAACACCTTGTTGACCATAAGCACGGCTGCTTACCTGTTGTAAATGGGACTAAAAACCTAGTTGGTATCATTACTGAAACAGATTTTGTTCGCTTAGCAGCAAATCTTTTAGAGCAAATGTCGCTACAAGAACCATTAGAAATTGACTAAACGCTAAGGTGTTGGTCACAGATCAACATCGCTTTGCCGATAATGTCTTTAACTGAACATTCATTTTGCACCGCTAAATATCCTTGAATCCAAAATTGTTGCCAAGGATCTCCTTCGGTAAACGGGCTGGAGTTATCACAGTAGCAATCTGCAACGCCACGATAAAAAGCCACCAGCGCGTCCTGTACTGCCATTTTTTCACTCCCGAGAATGTTTATAATTTGCAATCATTATAGCCAAATTCCCAGTTTCATTATGAGTGACTACTCACAACTATTTATTATTTTCCTCTATATCTATACAGCAACAAATACTAATTGAGGGATTTCCTGAATTGGCTTTATTATTTTTGCACTGTATTGTCACTAACGATAATAATAATAATAAATTAATAGTGCTTCACGCCTATTAAATAATAACTTTGCCAGCCTGCTTTTGTAGGCTGGTTTTTTAATGCGTATCACAAATGGAAAAAGCATAGTATAATCTACAAATATTCCATAACGAATTATTATGCAATGCAATTACTAACAATTACAATCTGTATGCTGTGGTGCTCCTTTTGTGTAGCAATGCCCAGTCTAACTTCCCAGAATGCTCAAGACACCAGTGATGATGCATCTGTAACACCTGATGTTGATTACAACAAATTATTAATAGAGACTTTTTTAACGACTGCTCATACAGAACCATCGGCATTCACCACTAACAAACCTCAAGCTAAAAAAAGCGTACCCGCAAAAAAGCGCAAACCAAACATCGAACAAAGTGACCAAGAATTGGGTTTTTTAATTGATACGCTGGTAGACGATATCAGCGTTAATATCGGGTTATTACACAACGAAGACACCTTAGAAGTGTCTGAAATAGCGGTCAGTTATGAAACACGCTTTAATATTAAACAGCAAAAACAAGCCACCTATAACGAATACACTCAAAACAGTACACCTTCAACACCCGCATTTTACCAAAACAATTTTCAAGAAAGAGTTTCTCCCTTAAATGCGTTACTTGCTTCAATGGTCAAAGCTTGCTTAGAATTTGTTTCTCACCCACTTTCGGTGATGGCGCTTGTGATTCTTGGCTTGATATTAACCCCCATTATCTTGATCCGCCGTAAACGCTACTAGTTGCCAACCAATCATTCATGTCTGATTCATCCCACCTTGCTAACCTCAAAGCATCAGCAATTTACAGCCCCAAATAAAATCTATTGGCATATAAGTTGCAAATCCACACATAAGGTCACGACAACGATAAAGGGATCTGTCATGCTTACGAACCCAAAAACATCTGAACACGATCAAATGAATATCGAAGAAACACATACACAACAGACACTTAGAAACGAAAATATTGTCTATTTACAAACTGGGGGTCGTAGCCAGGAAAATTGCTTTACACCAGCATTTCTAGATAGTGACACGGATGAAGTTTTCCTGTCACGTTTTGCCAACGGCAAATTGGCGCCACTCCATATTTTTGACGGTCTACCCTCTTATTGCATCGTACAACGTGATGCCGATGGCCATGTGAGCGCAGTACGCGCCAGCATTATCTCAGGCTTTGTTAAAGCAGGGCACTTCTATACAAGAGATGAAGCGGCAGCATTGGCTTAAATTTCAGCCAAAAAAAACCCAGAATGCCAGTGGTGGTGGAATTCTAGGAGTATTTAAAATAATCAATTGTGTCTCGACGTCCCGAAACTTAAAACCATCATATCGCAGTTAAACCTCCAAGAAAGGGGTGGCCGACCAACTCTACAATATTAACGATTAGTGGTACTTTTTACCCAAACCCTTGTCATTATTTGATGGTAATGCAATTGCGACCGCTTTCTTTACAAACGTACAACGCTTCATCTGCCCGGTTAAATACATCTTCAGGCTTATCCCCTTTTTTAAATTCACTCACACCACCCGATACGGTGATCGACACTTTTTCACCTGAGTAGTGGAAAGAAGCCTTCTCGATGGTTATTCGAATATCATTAGCCAAATTTTCAGCTTCTATCGCTTCTGTTTTTGGCAACAAAATGACAAACTCTTCACCACCAAAGCGCGCTAAGAAATCTGTTTCCCGAATGCGATCAGCTAAAATAGAAGCAATAAACTTTAACGCATTATCGCCCGCTTGATGGCCATAGTTGTCATTC
>Ga0233435_1003649_pt1 | contig 11558 bp, 7 predicted proteins | sample SI_122_August201_3_FD_182735 | JGI IMG/M metagenome (GOLD analysis project Ga0233435, IMG submission 182735) | Seawater microbial communities from Saanich Inlet, British Columbia, Canada - SI_122_August2016_135_MG | ecosystem: Environmental > Aquatic > Marine > Inlet | place: Canada: British... | reverse complement strand
GTCTTAAGCCGGGAGAAGAATACCAGCCGGGATTTTTTCATCGCACCCTGTTCAAGCCAGTCGTCCTGATAGGTAAGAAGATGGGCGATCTCTATTCGGGTCTCATGGAATGGATACTGCGTAATTCGCCCACTAGCATTTTTTTCAGGGTTCTTGTCATTGTTTGTGTGGGGGGGATGTTGTGGTATAGCGGCAAGACTCTGCCGGAAAAGGATTACCTGCCCTACGGCAATAAAAATATGGTGTTCATGCTCATTGAGCCGGTGGCGGGAACGCCTGCGGAAACAAATATGCGCTACATGGCTGACTACGAAAAAAAGATTGTGGCAATGGAAGATGTCAATCGCAACTTCCTGGTTTTTTCGTCGCGCTTCAATGGAGGTGGTGCCATCATCGAAAAAGAACTGGCGGCAGGCCAGCGAGGCGAAGTGAAGATGGCGGTCAAATCCGGGCAAATGGGCCGAGAGATTTTTGCCATTCCCGGATACCGTTTTGCCTTTGCCATGCAGAGACCCATTTTTCGTTCAGCCAATAAAACTTTCGAAGTCGAAATTACCGGGCCGGATATGTTGAAACTGAAAAGCAACGCTCTGGATTTGATCGGAAAAATTTCCGGGATAAAAGGGGTGCACTCGGTTCGGCCGGAATTTAAATTTGGTAACCCGGAGCTCAGGTTCCATCCCCGGCGTGAAGACGCGGCCCGGCTGAACATGGGCATGAATGAGATCGGAGATATTATCGAGTCACTCAATGCCGGTAAATATCTGGGTGAGTTCAACGATCAGGGTGAACCCATCGACTTTGTTCTGGTGCAGAAAAAAGATACCCATAAACTCGGGCTGGAAGACTATCGTGCTTTGCCGGTATGGACCGATGAAGGCATGATGACTCACCTCGGGCATCTGGTCGATATAAAAGTGGATGCCGGTCCCGCGCGCATTGATCATATTGGAACGGAGAGGGCGATCAAACTCCGCGTTCAGGTGAGAAAAGATGTTGCCATGCAGTTGGTCATTGATCGGGTTGACGAGGAAGCATTGATTGACGCAAGAAAAAACCTCGGTGAAGAATACGGGCTGCGTATTGGCGGTTCCGCCGATGAACTGGCCTCTACCGAAAAATCATTGATGAACAGCTTCGCCTATGCGTTGGGTTTCATCTATCTACTGCTCGTGGCCCTGTTTTCCTCTTTTCTCAGGCCGTTCATCGTTATGCTGACAGTGGCGTTGGCGGTTTCCGGTTCTTTTCTGGGAATCACCTGGAACAACTGGTTCCAACGCGGGAACATTCTCTCGATCCTCGAAGAATGGAACGTGCCGAATGCCCAGGCCATGGCCGCTGACTGGAACTGGATCACCTTCGATATTCTTACCCAATTGGGAATTGTTATTCTCGCCGGCATTGTTGTTAACAATGCCATCCTCATCGTGCATCAAATGCTCAACAATATTAAAGCGGGTATGGAGGAGCGTGAGGCCCTTTTGTTGTCTTGCCAGACACGCTTAAGGCCCATCATGATGACCGTTATCTCCAGCGTGTTCGGGATGATTCCTCTGGCTTTCGGCGAAGGGGCAGGCACCGAACTGTACCGGGGCATGGGCACTGCCTTGATCGGCGGACTGAGTATCTCTACTTTGTTCACGCTGTTTCTGGTTCCTGTGCTGATATCCCTGCTGAACGACATGGGATTCCACACCAAAAAAGAAGACCTGGTGAAAGCATCATTACAGGCGTAAAAACAAATCCCTTCTGTCAAAGGGGGCTAGGGGGTCGGCCAGCAAGAGGGTGGAGAGGATTCAATACTGATTTCTTCTTTGCTGGTCGGATGCTTGAAAATCAGCCGATGCGCGCAAAGAGCAATTTGTCCTTCCGGTAAGGTTGAGTGGGCACCATACTTTTTATCTCCAACGATGGGGTGCCCGATGAAGGCGAGTTGCGCGCGGATCTGGTGGAACCTTCCGGTATGCAGGTGAATGTCAAGCAGGCTGGTACTTTCTAAAGTTTCGATGACCTCATAATCCAATACCGCCTCCTTGGCGTTGGGAGTTGCGCGGGGAAACACGGTGGCCTTGAGGGATTTCTCTTTTCTCAGGTAGTGCGTCAGGCTGGCTTGTTGGGGTTGAGGAGTCCCTTCGACCAGGGCCCGGTAAATTTTCTTTGTGGTTTTTTCTCGAAATTGCTCAGAGAGCCGCGAAGCCCCTTTGGAAGTGCGCGCGAATACCACGATGCCCGACACCGGGCGGTCGAGTCGGTGCACCAATCCCAAAAACACCTTGCCCGGTTTTTTATATTCCGTTTTGATCCAGTCCTTCACCTGATCCATCAGGGAAACGGTGCCGGAATCGTCAGGCTGGGTGAGTACTCCCGCCGGTTTGCGCACCGCTATCAAATGGTTGTCGAGATACAGGATGTCGAGAGAAGGATCAGGAGGGTTGCTCAATCTTCAGTCCTTTTGCTTCGATAATTTTGAGTTCGTGGGGAGTGACGATACCTCCGGAGACCACGTATTTGATGCCCTCCTCAATAGTCATGGAAACTTCAGTGAGCTCCTCAGGCGGGGAGAAGATCAGGAATCCGGATGTTGGGTTGGGCATGGTTGGCACGAACACGTTGAGCATATTTTCCTGAGTGAGTTCCTGGACCTCTCCGCGGGACTCGCCGGTCACAAACCCGATTGCCAAAAGGCCTCGGCGCGGGAACTCAAGCAGAACGACTTTGCGAAAGGCTGACGTGTCTGCTTCGGCGATAGATGAAACCACCTGTTTGGAGCCCTTATAAATCCGGCGCACGAACGGGATTTTTTCAATCAGGAATTCACCGAGTTGGAATAGTTTTTTTCCGAAAAAGTTGGTGGTAAACCAACCCACGGTGAGTACGATTAGCAGGGTCACCATCAGTCCGAGAAAAGGGATGCGGTAACCTTCGGGAATGGGCGCGCCAAGCTGAATCAGCACTCGGGTGAACACCGGCGACAGGGCATCGAAGTTTTTGAGCAGAAACTGCAAAATGAACCACGTCAATGCGATCGGCAGGGTGATCAGTAACCCGGTGATGAAAACATTTCGAATTCGGCGTTGGAATTTTTTAAGCACGGTTCCCTGTAGGAAAATTGAAAAGGTTCATTATACTATATAAAGAAAGTGGCAGAAGGCAATAGAGGTTCTAAAGTGCTGGTTTTACGCTTGACAGTAGCGGGATAATCGTTAATATCAAACGGTTAGTTCTCTCGGCAGGATAAAAACGAATTAAATGGGGCTGTGGCGCAGCTGGGAGCGCACTTGAATGGCATTCAAGGGGTCAGGGGTTCGATCCCCCTCAGCTCCACCATATAAAAGAAGGGGTTAACTCGAAAGGGTTGACCCCTTTTTTTATGGAGATGAATCGTTTTTTTGAAATAAACCTCTAATATAAGCAGATAGGCTTATTGGGGCAGGTCGTATTTTCTGGGTTTTGGATTCGGAATTATGTTTGGGACAGTAATGGGGGCTGGTCAGATGAATTTTAGTGTTCTTATGGGAAGTATTGACTAATATTCACCAACGCTAGTAAATAATTGCGTCATTATTACGCTCGATATATGAGGCAATTAACTCAATTGCTCAAGTCAATTCTAAAAAAATATTAGGTGTGAAATGAAAAAGTTGACTTTGGAGGCATTGTTAAAATCTGTAAATGAAGACTCAAGTGTGAATAGCTTGGTACAATCTTCGCCTGTGTGCCACAAAATTTTTGATCCGGATTTTAAATTGAAGTTTATGAGTAAGAGTGGTGTAACTGCTCTTAAGATTGAAGATATTGAGGATTTTTATGGAAAATTTTTTCCTACTGATTCTGCCCCAAAAGCCACCCGTGACATCGTTGATAAATATATGCATCTCGCCAGTAGGGGAGAAACGAATACAATTGAATATTCTTTTGAAGTGGATAGGAAAGTTCTTTGGTACAGAACTACAATTAGTCCATTTTTTGATGCGGGTGATAACCTCATATATATCACAGCAGATTCTATGGATATCACCGAGCGCAAAAGAGACGAAAATGATCTGATAAAAGCCAGGGAAGAAGCTGTAAAAGCCAACCATGCTAAGTCAGAATTTCTTTCACGAATGAGCCATGAGTTGAGGACACCCATGAATGCCATTTTGGGGTTTACTCAATTGATGGAAATGAATGCTCAAAGTAAATTGAGCGACACTGAGAAGAAAAACCTCGGAATGATATCTTCAGCAGGAAAACATCTGTTAGAACTCATCAATGAAGTACTGGACCTTTCCAGGGTTGAATCTGGAAATATAGAACTATCCATTAAAGCGACCGATATGGTTCCCATTGTGGATAACGTTATTTTTATTTCCCAGTCACTGGCTGATGAGAAAGGCATATCTCTTGAGTGTCATGAATTCCCGTTGGGCAAGTGTTTAATTGATGTGGATCCTCTACGGTTCAAACAGGTTGTTTTAAACCTGATCTCGAATGCCATTAAATACAATGAGCCCAACGGTTCTGTTGTCGTTTCTTATGAGAGCCAGAATAGTGGCGTGATGCGCTTAGGGGTAAGGGATACCGGTCATGGAATTCCCGGTGACAAAAAAGATAAACTTTTCAAACCCTTTGAACGTTTTGATGTGGACGCTGAACATATTGAAGGAACCGGTATTGGGCTTACAATATCCAAGCAACTTATCGAGCTGATGAATGGAACAATCGGTTTTGAAAGTGTGCCCGGAGAAGGCAGCTTTTTTTATATTGATGTCCCTGTTTCCGTTAAAGCTCCATTGTCAATCCAGGTTGAAGAGGAAACAGGTTCCATTCAATCGTCCTTGACCAGCAATAAAAAGAAGATTCTTTATATAGAAGATATTCCAGGAAACGTGGAACTGGTAAGACAGATTCTCAATCATCGAGAAGAGATAAGATTGCTATCCGCTTCTACTGCTCTGGCTGGGATTGAATTAGCGCAATCTGAAACCCCTGATTTGATTTTAATGGATATTCAAATGCCGGATATGGATGGTCTGACCGCTTTTAAAAGACTACAAGCTAAGGATGAGACCAATAGCATCCCTGTGATCGCCCTGACAGCAGATGCTTTAGGTGCAGATATAGAAAAGGCATTGGATATGGGATTCAGAAATTACATCACCAAACCCCTTGATGTTCCGAGTTTCTTGAATGCAATTGATGAGGTTTTTGCATAAGAACCCTAAAATAGCATTCAAGGGGGCAGGGGTTAGATCCCCCTCTCCCTTCCAGGGAGAGGTTGGGTGAGGGTCTTCCCTTAAATTTCGGATAAAATAATATGGGGCTTAGTCGTTTTGACTAGGCCCTTTTTATTTGGTTTGTATGGGTGTTGTATCGTAGAGATGGTGATAGGTTGAATTCCAGATCTAGGCCTGTCAATCGTCAAAAAAATAAATAATGGCAGAGAGAACGGGTACTGCTAATCGTACGTGGGAGGCTAAAGACCGAAAATAGCAGGCACCTACCTTTCTCTTGCAAAGATAAAATTAGGATATATCTGCTACCCATGATATCCTTAAAGGCTAAGCAAAGGTTGTTCAGTTGTAGTGTGAGTTGATTCTTTCTAGTTTCTCGCCTCGAGTAAATCTATAAAAACACTTTGGTCTGGCAGATCAAAGGTGGTTTGTTTTTTTCTCCAAGTGGTTCCTAAAAGTTCTTGCAGCAATCCAACCCAATTTAAAATCAGGGAAAACGTCAGACAGATTTTCTGAAAGTACGTTCCCCAAAAAAACAACCGAATGTCATCAGGCAGAACTTTAATTCTGCATGATCTTTTTTGGTTTCGTGTGATGTGAAAGGGGACGGCCACTTGGCCGAGCTCCTATTCTTTGTCCCAGCAAAAAATATTTCACAGCTGATTCAAGGCAAAGCATCAGTTAACACAACTTAAAACAGGGCGAAGGATTAAAAAATACTTCGCTTTTTCAATAAAACTTTTACGCACAAATTTCACAGAACTTATTTTATGCTCTCTTTGTCACTCTCATATATGAAACGTAACTGGCTTGGCAATATACGCAATGATATTCTTGCGGGTATGGTTGTCGCGCTGGCTCTCATTCCTGAAGCGATTGCCTTTTCTATCATTGCCGGCGTTGATCCTAAGGTTGGTTTGTATGCTTCATTCTGCATTGCTATCGTTATTGCTTTTATCGGTGGCAGATCCGGTATGATTTCTGCCGCGACAGGTGCTATGGCGCTTGTCATGGTATTGCTGGTGAAAGAGCATGGACTTGAATATCTCCTTGCGGCAACTATTCTGACAGGGGTTTTGCAAATCATTGCGGGTTTTTTCAGGTTAGGCTCTCTAATGCGATTTGTGTCACGTTCTGTCGTGACAGGGTTTGTAAATGCCCTGGCCATTCTAATATTTATGGCACAATTGCCCGAATTCAAAGGTGCAGGAATCCAGATGTACGGCATGGTCGCCCTCGGGCTGGCAATTATTTACATCTTTCCGCGTTTCACAAAGGCTGTTCCATCACCGCTGATCAGCATCATAACTATTACGGCAATCAGCATTTATTTTGGAATGGATTTGCGCACGGTAGGCGATATGGGAGAGCTTCCCTCTACGTTGCCGATTTTCCTGTTGCCCGACATACCACTCAATCTGGATACATTGCGGATTATTTTTCCATACTCCCTGACACTCATGGCCGTCGGCCTGTTGGAGTCACTGATGACCGCAACTATTGTCGACGACCTGACAGACACCTCCAGCAATAAAAACCGTGAATGCATGGGGCAAGGTGTTGCCAATATTGTGTCCGGTTTTTTTGGAGGCATGGCAGGTTGCGCAATGATCGGGCAATCGGTTATCAATATTAAGTCGGGGGGTCGTGGCCGCCTGTCGACACTTTTTGCGGGACTGTTTCTCCTCTTCTTACTTTTGGTTCTTGGGGATTGGGTGCGCCAGATCCCTATGGCTGCCCTCGTTGCAGTCATGATAATGGTTTCGATTGGAACATTCAGTTGGTCATCTTTTGGCAATCTGAGAACACATCCAAAAACCTCCAGCCTTGTCATGATAACCACCGTAATAGTTGTCGTTATTACACATGATTTGGCAATGGGTGTCTTTGTTGGGGTCTTGACGAGTGCTCTTTTCTTCGCCCGTAGAGTATCGCGACTGCTAAAAATCGAATCTCATTTATCTGAGAATGCAGAAGAGCGCACCTACAAGGTTTATGGGCAGGTATTTTTTGCATCCGCAGGCATATTTTCTGACTCCTTTGATTTTAAGGAGGTCGTCCAAAATATTACCATTGATGTCAGCGGAGCCCATTTTTGGGATTTGTCCGCTGTCGGTGCATTGGATAAAGTTGTTATGAAATTTCGCCGCGAAGGAACGATCGTTCATCTGCTTGGAATGAATAAAGCAAGCGCTACGATTGTTGATCGCCTGGCTGTGTATGACAAACCCAATGCGCTTGAGCTGATGCCAAAACATTAAGGGAGAGAAAGAATGGCCAAGCTATTAGTATGTATCGATGGATCGGCTTATGCAGACAATCTCTGCACCAATGCCGCCTGGGTTGCTAAACAAATAAATGCCAGCATTGACCTTCTTCATGTTTTACGCCGTCCTTCAGACTATCAGGCACCGACAGATCATACCGGATTAATGGGCTTTGAGGCACGCAGTAATCTTCTGGAAGAATTAACAAAGGTTGATGAAGAGCGGGGTCGTTTAGATCAAGAGAAGGGAAAAATTATTCTTGAACATGGGGCCAAAATTCTGCAAAAAGCAGGCATCGAAACAATCAACCTCGTTCACCGACGCGGTAGCCTGGTTGAAACCATTCAAGAATTTGAAGATTCTGTTGAAATGATCTTCATGGGAAAACGGGGAGAACATGCCAACATAAACTCTGTTTTTCTGGGCTCAAACCTGGAAAAAGTTGCACGCGCTCTCCACAAACCACTTTTTATTGTGTCGTCCATCATACGTCCGATCAAACGGTTCTTGATTGCCTATGATGGTAAGGACAGTGTTCGCAAAGCCATTAACTTCATCACCGATCAACCCTTGCTGGACAAGGGATTAGAGTGTCACTTGCTGGTGGTTGAACGTGCCAAAGGTGATATCGAAACGTCAGAGGCCGTGCAAAAACTAGAGAAAGTCGGATTTAAAACCACCCTCCGGGTAGAACAAAATTCTCATGCCGATCAAGTGATAGCTTCTTACGTTGTGGAGAATGAAATCGACCTTCTGATTACAGGTGCGTATAGCCATTCTCGTATGCACAGCCTATTACTCGGAAGTACAACCGCATCACTGATCAAGGCTTGCAAGGTACCACTGTTATTATTCAGATAGAAGGTTGCCACTTGCTTTTATCCAACCTCATCGATCCCCCTCAGTTCCACCACATAAGAGAAGGGATTAACTCGAAAGGGTTGACCCCTTTTTTGTTTTATGTGAAAAACTTATGATCGTATCGCCTGGTTTTGTGCGGATATGGTCTTCAAAGAAATCCAGCTCTCCATTACTCTGAACTCGTATGAATGGTGTTATTTTTCCTTCATTACTGGATTTAAGTTTTTCCATATCGAATTCCTCGGTCAGCCGGGTCCTTTGAAATCTCCATTCTTCTACATATAAAACGATCAGTTCCTTGTATACCAGATTGCCGCCAAACAAAACTTTTCCCCTGAATGAACTGCTCAACTGTCTTCTTTCAACTTTTCTTTCAGTTGTTGCGATTTGAAATACCTTGTCTCTTCCAAAATGCTGAAGGTAGACACTGCACACAAGGGAGTTGTAGGCATGGTTGCCTGTGTTTGCCAGGAGATACCCCATGTCGGAAAGCTCCAGGGCCTGATGCACACTTTCAGACAGGACTTCTCCATAGTGAATGGGAACCCCCAGAAGGCGAGCCTGCTTTAAATGGTTCCAGGAATCACTCGCCAGCAAAACCGGTAGGCCGGCTTTTTGTAATGTTAAAGCCAGATCCACACTCCATTTATGGGCGCCTACAATTAAAACTCCATTATTGGACTTGCCGGCAAGTTCCAGACGGCGAGCCAACCACCCGATGCTGAATCCATGCAGTATCACCGTTGAAAAAACCACAGCAAATACTAAAGGAAGGAGTAACTCGGCGTTTTCAAAAGAATGTTCCTGCAATTTGAGACCCAGCAAACCAGCAATGGAAGTGGCAACGATTCCGCGAGGCGCGATCCAACCAATAAATAATCTTTCCTGCCAGCTCAACCCTGCTCCGAAAGTGGAAAGCCAAACCGATGCAGGCCGCACTAGAAACAAAAAGCCGAATAAAAATCCAAAAACACGCCAGTTTAAACTTGCCAGGTTTTCCGGAGTTATATCTGCCGTTAATAATATAAAAACGACAGGAACCATAATGACGGTAATAGTTTCTTTGAACTTTCTGAGGTCATGGATGATCAGCAGTCCAATATTGCCCATGGTTATTCCCATAACCGTGACTGTTAGCAGGCCGAGTTCTTCCTGGAAAATATTAGTCAGCGCATAAAGAGATAAAACGGTTGCAAATACCAATGGCAATTTTAAAAATTCGGGAGCGTGGCCTTTCTCAAAAATAAATTTCAAAAGATGACCCCCGGCAATTCCAATTAAAATGGAAGAGGCCACCGCTCCCAAAAGGTAAAAAATGGTGGTTTTATTCAGAGAAATAGTTTCTCCGGCTACCGTGAATTGAAAAACAAGAACCGCCAATAGAATGCCTATCGGATCGTTGATGATACCTTCCCATTTCAAAAGAGAAGAGGTGCGTGCCTTCAATTTTGTTTGCCGGATCAAGGGTAAGATAACGGTTGGGCCGGTAACCACAAGGATGGCGGATAGCAATAAGGACAGGGAGTAAGAGAGACCCGCTATCCAATGGCAAATCAGAAAACCAAAAAACCAGGAAAGTGGAAGACCAAAACAAATGAGTTGCTTGACAGCCCTTCCGGTATGTTGCAGTTCGTGGAACTTAAGATTCAATCCCCCCTCGAATAAAATAATAGCCAGGGCGAGCTTGATAATAGATTCTACGAGGACTCCAAAATCCTGATTTGGGTTGACCAAATGAAATACAGGGCCAATGAGAAGACCGACTACAGAAAATAGTACAATAGAAGGAATTTTCAGGCGCCATGCCAGCCAATGGCAAAGGATCCCTGAAATTACGATCAGGACGAGCTTATGTAAGACGATATATTCCATTAAGCGCCAAACCTTATGAATGCAGAGTAATAATGATTCTATTGCAATCTCATGCTATACATAAAACTATAGGGCTAAAACCATATAAGTATTGTAAACCATGCCGCTTTTGATATGAAAGGACTTAGTCGATTTGACTGAATTCAGAAAACATTTTTTATGACCTTATCTCCCAGAACATTTTCATCCATCGCGCTGGCAAAAGAAATAGAATCTCCAGAAAATCCCGGAGCATTGGAAAAACGCGTTGCACTGGTGCCTGCAGATGTTGGCAGGCTTACTCACGCTGGCATTAAAGTTTATGTCGAATACGGGGCCGGGGAGGGTGTCGGATTCAGTGATCGTGAGTACGAACAAAACAACGCTACTATGCAAACGGCGGAACAACTTTATCGGGATAAAGAGATCATTATTAAGTTTAAAGGCCCATCACTCTCTTCAATTGAAGAGATGCGTGAGGGGTGCACCTTATTCTGTATGGCGCATTTCCACTCTTTTCAAGATCGGGCGAAATTGCTTCAGGACCGACGTGTCAATGTGATTGCAATGGAAGAAATATGTGAATCCCCAAAGGTTAATCCGGATCAGGAAATTCTAGGTCGCCTTGCCATGGCCGAGTCCTTAAAACCATTTTTTGCAGAAAATACCATTGGGAGCTTGCAGGTCAGGATCATTGGATGGAGTAAACGGCTACGCAGTGCAATCCGCCGTTGCGGCAATCGTAATCCATTTTCAGAGCAGGTTATTCAGCCAACATTGTCTTTTGAAGAGCTGAATGCGGTTGGGCCGGATGCCTTATATTTTTATGACAGTCATGACTTTGAGGATCGACAAGGTATTCTGGCTAAACTGAAAAACAAGGGCACGCATATTTTTGATCTTTATGAATTTGAACAGCAGTATGGCGAAAAAGCCATTGCCGCTTATCGTGCCAGCCACCCACCCGCAGAATTTGGCTTGCGCCGTATCCAGTGTCTGCATGAAACCGGCCAGGCCGGTGCGCGGTACGGCGTTAAATTACTGCAAGAAAATAAACCCACACTGGACATTGTGAACGCAAAGGCGATTGTTCTGGGTTATGGCAATGTGGCTCAAGGAGCGTTGCATGAACTATACAGTCAGGGGATCAAAGCTGTCCATGTGCTCGGCCGCTCACATACCTCCAAGGGACGCATTGATTTTTGGTTGAAGGATGTGGACCTGGTGGTAAACGGTGCGGAACAACCCCCGGAATTACGCGGCGTGAACTTTTTAGTTAGCAACCAACACTTAAAAGAGCTTATTCCAGATCAGTCCGTGGTTATCGATTTGGTCGGTGGCAGTGCAAGCAATCGAAGTCCTG
>Ga0233435_1003646_pt1 | contig 11568 bp, 16 predicted proteins | sample SI_122_August201_3_FD_182735 | JGI IMG/M metagenome (GOLD analysis project Ga0233435, IMG submission 182735) | Seawater microbial communities from Saanich Inlet, British Columbia, Canada - SI_122_August2016_135_MG | ecosystem: Environmental > Aquatic > Marine > Inlet | place: Canada: British... | reverse complement strand
CCATATCAGTCTTGTAATCTTCTTTTAAGACGTAATTAAGCGGCATATGAGTCTGACAGCTATTAATATTTTGCTCTAACTTGTTTACTGTGTCAGCTAGTCTGCTCATAAACCAACCTAGCATTGCTATGATAACGCCTACTAGTGTTAGAAAGATGTCTGATAATTCCATACATAATCCTTAAATAGAAGCTAACTTCAGTTCATCAACAGTAGTCATAGTGTCTACTTGGTCTGTAATATCACGTAGTCTTGTCTTTTCAGTAACAATATCAGCAGTATCAGAACCATCTTCTAATGCTCGTGAGAAAGCGATGTCTTGTGCTTCAAGTAAAGGCTTACGCTCTGCTCTAAGACGGTCTTTAGTAATGTCTTTGGCTTTGTCTATATTAATAGTAATCATTTTGTACTCCAAGTTGAGTCTGGTGATACTTCCCAAGCGTTTCTAAAGGCTCTATCGCTTGGCACTTCTGATGTATCTACAATCTTGTATTTAGCACCAGTTGGCACATCTTTAATACAGTCATTAACATCTGCTGATGGGATAATTACTGCTACACCTTGTGTTGTTTGATAAATAATTCTTTTCATATTAATCTCCGAATACTGTTACAACTACTATATTACAATCAATGGCAGCATTATCACTAGTCCTGTGGTGGGCCTGTTGTAGACTCGTTGTTGTGGCAATAGGATTTGCTACTCCAATAGGTAAACCACTCGTAGAATCAGCGGTGCTACTATAAACGTAATTACTGTTAGACATAGCATTGCTAAAATTAGTAGTGTAATCTGCTGTACCGTTATCAGTAATACTCGACACATTATGACTATCTCTAATAGCCACTGTACCAGTACCATTAAAGTTCACCCAAGCCTTAGCAGTAAACTGTGATAATCCTCTGCCGTCTGATGTAATACGCAGACGCTCATTATTTACACCATCTGCTGCCGAATAAAGAGCCAAATCAGCATCATAAGTAACACCAGTACCAGCAGTATAAGAGTTTGATGCAACTGATTTAATAGCACCACCATAACGTGTATCACTTGTATCAGTTTTCTGATTAAATTCAATACCAACTTTAGTACCAATTCCATTTACAGTACCAGTAACTCCAAAAACGGCTGGGTCAGCACCATATACTTCTAATGCGTATGTGCTTAAAGTAGTGGTAGATGCTGTTTTGCCAATAATAACATTACCACCACCCTCAACGTGAATTCTTGTAGAACCGTTGGTTTCAATGCCTAAATCATAGTTATCATTATTACCAATCGTTCTATCAGCAGTAGCAGTATCACCGCCATTGCTAAAATCACCACCAGCAGTACCTAATTCTGTATTGATATTAGTAAAGTTAGCGTCCATTTCAGTATGGGTTAATGCCGAGCCTTTACCACTCCTTGTTACTATGGTTGCCATATTTCTATACTCCTATATATTTTGTTGATATTGTATCATATTAAATAAACTCCACTACTATCCTTATAATGGGTTTCTGCGTACTCACGAGCAGTTATCTGAATCAAACCACTCTGATCTGTTTCTAATGAAAGAATCATAAACTTACGTGTTCTGTCTAATAGATCGTGGTCAATTGATACAATATCGCCCACTTCAAGGTTAGCGTGTTTAATAGATGTAGCAAATGAGATTGCTAAAGGTGTTTGTTTTAAACGATTGCCCGAAGCATCTTCGGTATAACGCATTGTGTTCAAAGTGATTTCTGCTAATTCACCCGCTTGAGTAGCATTAGTAATACCTTTAATATCTAATACTTTCTCTACCGTTTGACCATCAAGCGTTTGTAAGTCGCTGCTTTCTTTAACTACTTGAGCAGATAACCATTCATCTGTTGGGTTGATGTATTTAACAATAATCTTGTTAGCAATCTCACGGTTGCCTTTCATTGACATATTAAGCGTGTTATTAATAATGTCAGCATCAGTCAATGTAGCAACTGAAGTCTGTGATTTAGCATCAATTTTTAACTTCCATTTGTTTTCAGAGTGAACGATCTGACCACGACAAGTTGCCAATACATCTTGAATAGTTGATTGAATGTTGGCTTGTTGGATTAAAGCAAGATTACAAGTCCAAGCGTTAGTATTACATTTAGTTTTAACATCATAGAATGAAGCAATATCAATATCAGCATCTGGAATAGCCAAACCATCACCAAGCAAATCTAATACAATCTCTGCTGGGTTAGTTGAATAAGTCGTTGATGTGCTAATTGTTGAAGCATCAGTAATCGTTCTAATCTCTTTGCCCTCCATCTCAATCAAGATATTAACTAATTGAGTGTTCTTATTCTGCTGACCATCATATATCTGGTGAACTGCTAAATAAGCAACATCTGCTGGAATAGTAATATTATCAAGACCAAGTGTTGAACCAGTTGATTCAGAGCCAGAAGTATCAGTTACAAAATTAACTGTATCAAGGTCTGTTGCTGTTGTTGAAGCATCATACCATTTAACTTGCGCACCATAACTCTCGTATTTGTTAGAACCAAGAGAAGTTAATTCCTCATCGCCACCATATATCTTATTGATCGTATTAATATCGTGTCCAGCAATAGCAATAATCGCCCAGTAATCACGGTTATAACCTTTAGAAGCATCATCACCATTAATAGAATCATTAGTTGTTTGGTAGATAATGTTTCCAGCAATACGGTGTTTACCATATACAATTGGAACTGCGTTAGTGTTAGACTTCTGTGTTTGTAATTTAACACCAGCGTGAGAATCTACACCACCTAAATCACCAATATCTGGGGCATCTGGCGTAAAGGCTGAACCAGCAATTGATGCTGCCACTAATGTAACACCAGCAGTCAATGCCATTGCTGCGAAACCAGTCGCTGCCGCAAAAGAACCAGTCAACATATAACCAGCAATTTGTGGTGCAAATATAGCAGCCGCAATACCTACAATCGCTTTAACCTTACTTCCCATTGTTAATCCTCATAATTAAGCAATCCTTATTCAATGTCTTATGCTCTACACGTTCCAAATCTTCGTTATACACCCAGTAAGTGAATCTATTTATAGCAACACCAACTGATTTACGTGTAAGCACTATATCGTCTTTTTTAGCATCTTTCACTACACGGCAAAAACTTCTAAAGAAACCGATATGTTGTCTTTTCGCTAAGAACCTCTTTTCATCTTTTACATATAAATCCATATTATCAACATCAAGCGTGTAATCACCCCAGCCATTTGGCAAGGCATAACGCACGTTTAAATACTTAATTACTACTGTGAAACAATTAACCATTACGTGTTTTGTCTGCCCCAGTATATAACGTCATTAATAGCATCTACAATTGATGTAAATTCATTCTGATTATAAGTCCTTGATGGGTATGCTTTAGACCAATTAGCAAAATGAGTTGTAATTGAAGCACTTAATACTTGCTCAGAAGCACTAAAAGTATCAATAATGCCACCAAACAATACCCAAACATCTTTATCAGTAATAACATCTAAGTCTAATTCTGGGTATGTGCTTAAATTATCACCAATACCGTAATCATAAGTATCATCAGCAATAACCTCTGCTGGTGGTGTATAAGCAACTCGTGTAATTGATGCTCTATTATTACGCCATTCAGATGCTAACGCTTCATTAGATAAAGCACTATTCACATTGTCAATTGTGATATTGATCGTATCAGCACTCATTGAAAAATCTTCACTCAATTTATCAAAGGTAATAGCCAAAGGCGTGTAATCGTTAAGGTTGTAATCAACGAATATATCGTGATCTGTGAACCTTAATGTTTCTTGAAATGTACCATCTAAGTTATACATATCAAATTCAAACAAATGTAATATTGCTAATTGCCTATCACTACGAGAATTATTAGTTATGGTTTTCATAATTTAACCTCTAATATATCAGCACGACATTGATATAAACCATCAACACGCTTTTGATATTGGAATGAATCCTTATTGAATCTGGCATTTGATACAGCATCAGTTGCCGCTCTTGTAACGTAATCATTCTGGCTAACAATATAGTCAGTATCCATATAAGGCAAATCAACTGTAACAGATGTGCCAAATTCTGGCATACCAAACTCACCCATAATTCCAGAGTTCTTACGATAGAAAGTTAATAACGTTAAAAAGTTACTTTCATTCAATAACCAATTAAGAGTCCAAGCACGTTTCAATCCACCCTTGTTTCTGGCGTGTCTTGCTGACTGACCAATGTTTGAGAATATCGCATTATTGAAATACTTTAAATCTGCTGAATAAGGTTGAGCAGTTGTTAATACATTCAAAAAACTATCGTCAGATGATGCTGAACGTGTGTAACTACTTGTTTGAGCGAACTGGCTTTGATACTCAGAGTAGTTAAAGAATACCGAAGTAACCAATGTAATCTTTCCAGAATACAACATATCCGCTGCGTTAATCTTAAACTGATAATCTTTAAACACCCAAACAGCAGAATTTAACCCCATTAACTCTGGTCGCATATCAATACGTGATATTTGATTCAAGATATAGTCAGACTGATTCTCTAAATAATCATTATCAACATATTGAGTAATAGATGCTTCATCATCTAAATCAAGAATGAATGTGCTTGAGTTGTTATTCTCATAAGCAGAGCGTAATAATTCATAATCACCAAAGGTTAATCCACGATATGAAATAGTCATTTCAATTGATGGAATAGATGAAGTTACAATCCTTTGTTCAGTTCCAGAATCAAACGGAATTGGGTTGCCTTGCTTAGACCATTCCTCTATCTGGTAATGATGGTTCTTAACCAGTAGGCTTGTTGTAAGATTATTCATTAGACTACTTGTTTAATCGTTTGTCTAACTGTGCCATTAGTTTGTAATGAACGATTGATAATGCCCTCAATAACGTGCTTATTACCAACCAGATAATTGTTAAATGAAGCAGCATCAATTGCTTGAACATTAAAGTTAATTTCGGCTTGGGTTACATTGCCACCACCACCGATAGGCATACCAGCGTTCATAGCATCAATTACTTGTGGATTTCTTGAAGCACCCATACGATTAACTACCGCTTCGCCCACTTGTAATTTAGCCATACGTTCATCTGATTTAAGACCGTTGTGGAATGATGGAACAGATGCCCTACCAATAGCACCACCAGTATGTTTAACTTCTGATGTGCCAGTATGTGAAGATAACCCAAAAAAACTACCTAATGGGGTAACAACCCTTTGCATAATTGCCATTTTTAACAATTGAGCAACAATAAATTTAGTCAAATCACTAAACGAAGTTTTAGCACCCATTACCATATTGGTTAAATAATCACCAATAGCATTGGCAGCACTCTTACCAGCAGACTTCCATTGTTCAGCAGATGATTTAACAGTACCAGTTGCTTCTCTCCAACCAGCACCAAATGATTCTAAATCAATACCCATTTCTTGGATTTTAAATTTCAAATCAGATAAGAAATTACTTGTATCTGTACCACCAACAATATCTATCGTTAATTTATTACTCTTTATCTTTCCTAATTCTTCGTTAATTCCTATTAACTCTTTTTTATACTCAAAGATTTTCTTTTTATTATCAGAGCCGTATAATTTTTCATCTTGCTCAAGAACACTAATACCTAATTCAAGCCATCTTTTACGTTCTTCATTGGTTTCATTAAAGATTCCAGACAATCCTAATACGCCTAAATGTAAGCGTTTTAATAACAGATCAGAAGCACCAAGCATCTTATTGAATAATCCTAAAGCACCAGATTCAGTTGCTAAAGTTACAATTGTATCACCAAGAGATGAAGCCGCATTATCCATAGCGCCAAGCGTTTCTTGATATTCTTTAAATGTAGATGAGTCCATCTGGGATTGCGATTCAGCAACAACATTGTTCACAAGTTTTAGTTTTTCTTCAAGAGAAACCGCTTTTAAATCAATATTATCAAACTGAACACCCATCTTGGCATATTGTTGTTCAAGTATATCAACTACAAAACCTTGTGCTTCGCCAGTAGAGTTAAGCATTACCAAGTTATCGTGCAATGTTTCAGCATCTTCATGTGGGAACGCATAACCAAGAGCAATGGCTTGTTTAGCCAACGCTTTCATTGAATCTTCAGATAGTCCAGCAGTTTTAGCAGACTTTAAGAATCCAGCAACTTGTTCTGCTTGAATGTCAGTTGCTAATGCTGTTTCTTTTGCCCAGTCTTTTTGTGCTTGTGTTAAGCCAATTGAAGCACGTTCAAATGTTGCCGCCTTATTAACTGATAAAGCCATAGCCGCACCAACAGCAATCCAACCCGCTTTCATCTTGGTAAGCATACCGTCAGTATCTTTACCCGTTTTTTTAGATGTTTTGCCTAAGTCTTTGGTTTTGGTTTCAACGCCTTTAATTGCTTTCTCAGCTGGTTTGCCTTTAGCAATAATCTCAATTTCAATCTTTTCAGTTGCCATTATCTACCTCTTTGTTAGCATCAATCTTGTATGCCAATAGTGTACCAATTTCAGACATTGGCAATGAGTTAATTTCGGATATGGTCTTATGAAGTTCAAAGGCAAGAAATGCCTTAGCCTTTAGCCATTCATCTTTTTTAATACTTCTTGTTGTTCTTCAACAATATCAGATACAGATTTAAGACCCATAATAGCAGCCAAGTAACTGGCTGTTTCATAAGTAATATTATCTTTAATCCACTTAACCTTGGTTAAATTGTTAAAAACACGTTCACCCTCTTTATTGAGTAGTTGAAAGTAGATAATATGGCAACGCAGTAAATCGTCATCATAGTACGTTAAGTCAGTAGTCGAACCATCTGCTTCCTTAATTGTTTTCGTCTTTTTAGATAACTCTAACGCTCTTGCGTGGTCATCACCAGACATAATACGGTAATAGATTTGATGAACCTTACCACCAACTACCATATCAGCCGAACGAATATCTGTGCTTTCTTTTTCTAATGCTTTTAATAATTTATTCATAGTTTATAAATAAAAAAAAGGGGAACTTAATCCCCTTAAAATTATGCGATTGTTAATGCCGCAGTTCCCTCAAAATTAAAGGTAACTTCTACAATACCGTTCACATCATTTGTAACGCTTTGACTCGTAATGATTGCTTCACCAGAATACTTATCGTATGAGCCAGTACCACCGCCCATTTGTAAGTCTAAAGTAACGCTTGAACCGCCAGTTAAGCCAGTTTGTAACGCACCCTCTGCTGTGCCAGAAGCATCAAAGATAGCCGTAATAGAACCAGACCAACCGTTTAAAGTTGCTGTGGATTCTTTCCAGCCAGATGAACCAAAGTTTGTAGTATCAACAGTTTCTTGTGAAATGTCTAAAGACCACGACTTAGCGTTGCCCATAGCACCAGTTTCAACCGTTACACTACCCGAATATCCTTTAATAGCCATTATGTAACTCCTATTTTAGTTGTTGTAAATGTAATCAAATAACCACGCTCTTGCTGTTCAACAGCAACAACCGCTTCCTCAATTCCCTCACCTCTTGTAGCATCAAGAATAGCTTTCATCTTTTTGTCGGTATATAACCTTTCATCTAAATACAATTCGTATTCTTCTAAATGGTCATACACTTGTTCGGCAAATGTTGAACGTTCTTCATTAATGCTATAAGCCTTGATAGACTCTCGGAATTCACGGTTGTTAAGCGTGTCATTCTTTGTCAATTTATAGCCTTTTGATTTAAGCAGACTAATCATTTTGTCAATACCACTTGATTAGACTGTTTCTTCTCAGCTTCTTCAATCGTACCATCTTCATCAGTATCGTAATCAGCCTTTAACGTGGTCAACTCACTTTCGTAGTTTTCCTTAAAGACTAAGTAAGATTCGTGATAAATATCATCAGTATCAGCATCTTGTCGTTTAGCCATACAGATTAACTCTAAGCACTTGGTCAAATGAAGTTCTTTCACTTGAGCAGTTGTTAAGAATAAATCAATGTCTAACCCTCTATTACGCAATTCGTTCTTGATAATGTCATAAGCACGATCAATATAAGTTGTGTAATCAAGATAAACGATACCAAACCCAGTAGATGAATCCACCGCATTAGATACCGCACCGAAACCGAATGTACCAGTTGAATCAGTGTATGAAGTAACAGTCGCATCAACACCAGCGTTATCACCAGTAATAAAGCCAATAGTAGCACCAACTATCTCTGCTTGTACAAGGTCAGTTAAACGACCAGAAACAAGTGTTGTAGTTGAGCCAGAATCAGCCTTTTCATAGTGGTCAGCTAGTATTGGTAGTGCCGCAATGATGTCTGCATTTTTAAGCACCCAAGCCATTGTTATACCTCGCTAAATCTATCTACTAATTCTTTCATAGAATCGTAGTGTGATTTTTTAGATAAAGTAACGATATCACCAACCTTATAGGTGTAGATACCGCCATCAATGCCGTGAGAACCATTAATCAATGCTTTCAATTGATGCTTAGTAGCCTTTTTAGCTACTGCCTTTTTAGCTACCTTGCTCATGATTACGCTGAAGTAATTACTTCTAATGCGTTCTGGTCAATTACACCATACTTCAAAATTCCATGCCAACCTACGTTGATTTTTCTTTTTAAATTATCATTACCTTCAGCAATAACAAGCTTAGGACTCATAGCAACAGCTTTACCTAGTGCGTTCATACCGAAACAAACAACTTTACCAGCAGTAACGTTAGAATCTTCCACGATAGTGAAACCCTCTAAAGCACCAACAACACCAGAAGTCGCTTGACCAATGTCTGTATTTTGAGCAATAGTGATGTAATCACCTTTAATGTCAGATACTTGTGATGGATTAATAAACGCAACGTAACGACCATCTGGGAACTTAGCAATACCATTATTAGCTAGAGCAGTATATCTACCACGTAAATCAGCAGCAACTAAAGTACCAGAAGTAGCGGCGGCAGTTGTGCTTGTACCAGCTTCAAGAGCAGCAAGACCTAACTTGTCGGTTGTTTCACCAAGGTTTACACCAACTAATTCAGCAGATGCTAAGTCAGCTTTACCAGCAGTAGCAATATTAGCCAAGCTAGTTGAAGTGATAACAGCACCGTATTCAGCCATAGTAAGCTGAACCTTAGTATCAGTCATAGTAGTCGAAGAAGCCTCAGTTCCATCAGTTAATGGAGTAGTTGCCGCAGCCATTCTTGAGAATACAGTAAACGCAATAGAGTTTGCCATATCATCTTGTCTGATTGTAGCGTAAGCATCAATCTTGTTGTAAGAGTTACCAGAAACGATAACCGCTTGGTTCATTAAATCAACTACCGAATCCGATAGTACACTTTTTGTATTTACAGCCATTTTATTCTCCTAAAGAATATTAATTATAATTCATTCTGGAGTGCGTATATCTCAGCCATAGTTTTGGTAGATTTAATCCGTTCACCTACATCTAATGATGCTCGGTTTGAAGTCGCATCTACTCTCTTTGGTTGAGTTACTTCACCACCAGAAAATAAGTAAGGTTTATCACCTTTTAGTTGTTCAATAAACGCATCTTGCTCAAAACCCTCACTAGCACTCGCAGTCGCTAACAAATGTTTGAAGTAATCAGCATCTTTGATACCGTTTTCGCTAACAACCTTTTGAACTGCCATATCGGCTTTAATCTCATTGTTATTAGCTTCCAAGCCTTTAATCGTTCCATTAAGCGTATTGATTAACTCTGCTGCCTTATCCAAGTCGGACTTATTGGCTTCATCTGTTTCTCGCTTCGCATTAATTAACTCTTGTGCTTGTTCAATACTATCAACACCTAATGATTCAGCTAACTCAGACTTAGCACGGTTTGCACCTTTACTAAAACCTTTATCAATTAACGCATCAAGCTTTGATTGTGATATAACCACCTCATTTTCTGTCTTAGGAGTTTCGACTTCTGCCGTTTTTTGCTCGTCAGCCATAACATTTACCTCTTATATATAAAAAGTTGTTCTAATAATAACACTAACTCTTTGTTTTTACAATATATTTACCAAGTTTGCGTTTTATTAATTCTTTCTGTCCTTTATCTAAGCCAAAGAACTTACGCCCATATTTTATCTGATTGCCGTATGCTTTTCTTGCTTCATTAGCATTTGAGAAGTATAACTTAACACCAGATGTAATTTTCTTACGATCAATGCCGTGAAGCATAGTGCCAGTTTCAGTTAAATTTACAGTCCCAGTCTTGCCATATTCTTTTGAATAACCCTTAAAGCCTTTCTTGTTTTTATCTTTACCAGATTGAGTACGCTTAATAATTCCAACGATAATACTTTCAGAAACCGAATATAAGGCTTCATTGGTCTTTTTCAACCGCTTCTTATATTTGCCCCAGTTTGGGGTTTTAGTTACTTTTATACCCACTATCTTCCGCTTCCTCTTTACTCATCTTATAGAACCTATGACGGCAGTTGTATGCCCTATCTTGGTCGTTTTCTATGCGGTTCTTATCACTATCATCATAGAACCTATTGCGTTTCAATACGTGTCGGCAAAAATCTCTTGTGCGACCATCACTAACGCCCACATAAACCCAAACACCATCTTCAATATCAGCACCACGCAAATCAATCACTTCTTGTTGAAAGTCTTTGATTGCTGTTCTAGCATAAGTCTTTGAATACTTGGCAAGGTTTGAACCCTCTAATGTTTGAGCAATACCAGCAGTCATTGTATCAAGTGAAGCATCTGATATAGCGTACTTATATAATTCACGCTTAACACTCAGTCCAACATCATCAGCAAGGCGTATAAAGAAATCACGCTTCATCTGTTTTAATATCTGAATCTTTTGAGCATCTTGTACTGTGAACGCTGTCTTTAATCCACCAGCATCAAACGCTTTGATAGTTCCAGAGTAAATAGAATCAAACTGTGTATCAATTAAATCATTAACTAACGTGTAATAACCAGCTTCTTTTAAAGACTCACGCCAGATAAACTCATATTGAAGTATATCGTCTTGGCCTAATCCAGCAAGATTAGCTTGTGCGATTCGTCTAACTCGCTCAAACACCTTTTCAATCTCACCATCAAACTGTGATACAAACGCATCAACCTCTGATTGGGATTGATTGTATATTGCATCAAGTGTTGGCATTAAGACCTAGCGCAGTCATAGTATCAGTCAATGAGCCACCAGTTTTAACCTTGTTAAGCATATCGTTACGAGCATTAATATTATCATCAACATCAACTCTAGCATCTGCTTCTGTTAAGTCTGGATTGTTACGCATTAATACTTTGTGCGGAGATGTTAGACCTAAGTCAATAGCTTTAACATCAATGTCTAATTGCTCAGATTGTGAAGCTGGATAGTTAGGTTCTTTAAAGTCAATAGTCATATCACCAGTAATATCACTACCGTAATATTGGCTCACTTGACCAATCAATGCGAACAACTCTTTTTCATAAACTTTAAAGTCTGATTGCTGCTCTAATGTGAATCGGTCTAACTTTAGATTCTCCATTTGTAAAGCAAAGCCAGATGATGCTTGGCTAGTCATTCTAAATTGAGATGGTGATACACCGTAGCTAATCGCTAGGTTGT
>Ga0233435_1003637_pt1 | contig 11585 bp, 12 predicted proteins | sample SI_122_August201_3_FD_182735 | JGI IMG/M metagenome (GOLD analysis project Ga0233435, IMG submission 182735) | Seawater microbial communities from Saanich Inlet, British Columbia, Canada - SI_122_August2016_135_MG | ecosystem: Environmental > Aquatic > Marine > Inlet | place: Canada: British... | reverse complement strand
CCTTTATTTTATCATTTAATACTTCAGGTTCTTCTAAAACTATTTTGTTTTCTTCATTTATATGTGCTGTATATCACATACCTATAAGTTTTTTTTGCTCTTCACTAAGAGTATCCATATTTAATTCCATTTTTATCTAATTATAAGACTAAAAGTTCAAGAACCTCATGTAGTTCAACCTCATCAATTACTTCAATTTGTCGGACTATATGATCATGAAGCAGTTCCTCAAACTCATCAAGAACCTCAACTTCATCAATTACTTATTAAGTTATAATTTGAATTATTTGTAGTACAGATTATAGCTCATCCTCAACCTCAACCACCACCTCATCATCCTCATCAACCTCATCCTCATCAATTTGCATTTCCTCATTTTCATCAATTTCAACCACTTGATCATTGAACTGTTATAATTCAGGCTCATTTAACCTCATTTGCTTTTATAATTATATTTCATCATTTTCATCATAAAGTTCAACCTGCTCAACCACCTCATCATGCACCATTACTACATCCCCCACTACCTCATGCAGAAGTTCATCATGAATTTTGAGTATATGTACCATTCCAATTTGCATTTCATCAAGGATTTCAGTAAGCATCTCATCATGAATTACTACATGAACCATACCCTCATAATCATCAAGGATATCAACCTGCTCAACCTGATCATCAACTTTGTGAATCCGCCGCACCTCATCCTCAACCTCAACCATATCAAGCACTACTTCAAACTCATCAACCAGCTCATGCTAAATATCAATTTATACTATGACTACCTCAATTACCTCAAGCCCCTCATGATCATCAACTTCATGGTGATAATGTAGAACCATTAAATAAAACTTTACTTCAATTATTTCATAATCATACAAGATTTATTGTTCCATCTATTTCACATAATCTACTACAATATAATTCTAGAGTTCAATTACTACCTGTAATTTGTAAGGTAGCTCAGGAAGCCACTTTTATACTTGAATAGTTATATATTCAGAATGGTAAACTTGTAGTTCAGGATAAAACTTCTAAATCTCAATCTCATCAATTTCAATAAAATAAATCAATTCATAATGCACTAGAATCAAATACTATTTCAGTTTCACTAATTGCTCTGAAATCATTTCAAGTAGTAAGGTTTCAAGTCGATATATCGTATGTATAATAATTTCAAGTGATTAATAATGATTGATGCTTATCATATCAAGTATTTACTTTTCTAAATTCTCATGCAGTTCATGTTATTTGTAATATTCATACAAAATTAGTTCATCATACAATAAGAAGCTTATATCAAGGTATCTTTAAAAACATATTTCAAGTAGCACCTGACCAATTCGTTCAATCAAATAATTCAGCTTGTCATATGAAATCTCCATTTAAAATAGTTCTTCATATTTCATATCTATTTACATCAGAATAACCTCAGGTTCTTTTTATTACTATATGATATACTGTTTCATTATCTAGAATACAATTAGGAGAAAAAGTAAATATTTTCTCAGTTATAGTTCCATTTAACGATGTATAATTAATTATATTTGATGTTCAATCTGTAATTACAGTTCAACTTGGTAATCATGCATTATCTGTTTGTATTTCTATATAAATTCAATCATCAGGACTTCATATAGTTCTTAGCATTAAATTAATCGTATTTATTGCTCATTGTCAGTATATTTTTTGTCATACATAAGGTCTTGAATTACTACCAAAATACATATTGTTTTCATATTTTGATTGAATGTAATCTCATAAACTCATTGCCTTTCAAAAAATTGCATTTTCTCAAAGCATATACTTTAAACTTGCACTATTAACTTCAGCTTGTAATCATATAATATTACTACCATCTAAAGCAGGTAGTTTTCAGTTTTCATCTGTTTTAACTAATTGATTAACTCAATTAAAAACATTTCACATTTTTGTGACTTTAGAATTTTTTAGATCAATAAATTCTCTTTCATCTGTAATTACTCAAGCATTTATTGATGCTAGTTTTATAAAATTACTAGATGGATAATTGACTGCTGTTTTTATTTCTCATATTCATGTTCAATTTGAATTATTATTTATTCAATCATCAACATTAGCTTGAATAATTTCTATAAAAACTTTTTTAGTTCAAGTTGTATCAATAACTACATCATCTGTATTTTGATATAATATAGGGAAAGTTTCAGAATCTCTAGTCACATCAATAAATCCATAACCAGCAGTTACTTTTCAAGTTTGAATTTCTAATCATTCTACAACTCATGAAGTAGCTAAAGATTGAAAAACCTTAGCTAGATCATAATCCTGACTTATATTTTCTCAGTTTAATAAAGCAACTCTTTGCATTGAATTTGTATAAAAAAATAACTGCAAAAATATTACAGTTATCCCTTTTCCCCTCAAGGTCTTTTATATCTCAAGAGTTTTAGTTCTATTTTTTAGATCAGCAATAGTTTCTATTAGATTTAAAGTTCTTACATTTCATTTACTCAATTTTATTTTTACTTTATTTAACTCTCATGATCTGAATTCTTTTTCAACTATCTTTAAATTAGAATTAAAATACATTATATCATTTCAAGCATCTATAAAAACTTTTACTGTATCTCATAAATTTGCTACAAAAAAATCATAACTAATAGGTGTTATTTCAAGTTCTCTTATTGATTCTTTTCTATCCAATAAAAGAGCATCTTTATCTCATGATATAAAATATTTTTCTAATCTTCAAAAATTGTTAATACTAGATAAATCCTCAGAGTTTCAAGTATCCTTTGAAATTACTGCATTAGCTATATTTTCACTATCATATTCAAGCCTTGCTGTATCTATAGTTCTACTTCAGGGGAATTGTATATCATAAGAAAACTCTACAAAGTTAGCTCAACTTGTTTTATCTTCTCATATAGAATTTAAAAAATATAAAACATTATCTTTAATTTCAAATTCATATCAATTTAAGGCTAAATCTTTCAATATATCAAAAAAAGTTTGTCATTTTTTATAAGTTTTAGTTACCTGATCTAATATATCTGAATTTAATATTATCCCTGTATCATATCTAGAATTTATTACATCTAAAATATCAATTAATATAGATTTAACTTGAGTATTAGTATAAGATTTTTCATTGTATAAAATTTTATTTTTTAATAAAAATACCTTATCATTTAATATAACTTTTGTTTTGTACAAATCAGCTTCTACACTTCTTATAATTCAATCAAATATTAATTTTTCATCATTATTTTCTATTTTATAAATTTTAATTTCATTAAATTCTTTAAAATTACTATATGAATTTGTTTTTGATGTATTTGAAACCTCAAAACTAGCACTAGAAATATCATTTAATTTTTGCCTTATTTCTAGCTTATTTACTTCAAACATCTGTGTTTTTTCATTTCATAAATGATCATTTATATATATTATAAACATTATAAAAGTGAATTACGAAAATAAATATTTATTTCAAAATCATTAAATGGAATATTACCATCTTTATCTTCTATCAGTAGTTTTGTAGTTTCTAAAATTCTAACCCACATACTTCAAGGAAGTCTATTCGAGAGTATATTTTCTCAATTTTTAGTTACTGTATAAAACTCTGAATCTATAACTATTTTATCTCAAGCTACAGCATCTATATCAAGTCCGAAAAAAGTCTTTTTTGTTAAATTTCTTATCATTAATGGCTTATTAATATCTCAGTTTACAGTTATTTCTATTCTTGCAGGAGTATCTATATTTCAAGTAGTATTACACTCTATAATATTATCAATTTCATTAAAAGAATTTCATAATTTAAAACCTAGATTAAATCAACCATAATTTCATTCTAAAGAACTATTAAGTATTTCATTTAAACTTTTATAAATAGGTTCTTTTGTACTCTCTAAAACAACTCTCCATTTCCAATAACTTCATACAAAACTATCATCTCATTCTACGATATCAAGTGGTTCTTTAATTTTCACATTTAATATCCACTCATTATCATATAAATCTTTAATATAAAGTTCTTTTTCTTCTAAACTAGATAAGGCTCACTGTAAGGCAAAAATCTTTTGTAAATATTCTATAGAGTTTTGTTCTTCAAGAGGATTTCATATTCTATCACTAACTCACTCTAAAGTTATTACTCTTACTCTTGCATAAGTAGGACTTACATTTCTACCATGAATTCAATCTATATTTTCAGAATTATCAGTTGTTAATACTTTTCTCCAATCTTTAAAAGTATAAACAATTCAAGAACTTGATCATTTTAACATATCTTGTCAGTTTATTTTAGCTTCTTTAAAATCCATATTATTTTATTACATTCTAAATTTTAATTTATCAAAGAATAATTCTAAATCTATAGAGTTTGCCACATTTATATTTCAAACATCTACTTTTTTTGAATAATCATTATTTGTAGTTCTTCAATGTCTTATTGATTCAAGTTCAGGAACTATACTTGGCATTTGTTTTATCATTTCTTGATTTAAAACATACTCTCATTTATGAACCACTCATGCAACTTCATGCTTTGCTCAATCTCATGTATAACCTCAATCAGCAAAACCATTTGAACTACTATTTTTTAAAGCATTTAATCTTTTTTGTGCAATTATTGCACTATTAATTTGGGATATTAAACTTTTATAAGATGATGATAAACTAGCTACATTTTTATTTAATAAAGATGTAGTTTTATTTGATAATTCTATAGTTACTTTATTGATTTCAATTTGTAGAGCTATTGCTTCATCTTTTTGTCTTGTAAGTTCTTCTTTTTCTCTTGCTAGTTTTAATATAAATTCTTGCTCTTCTTCAGATAATCTCAAAAATCTTTCATCTTTTATAATAGTATCTATTTCTGATTGGGTTATTCTTTTTTTCTCAGCAAAGAATTCGTAAAATTGTTGTTTTCTTTCTAAGGTTTCTTTTTCTGTATTTAGTTCTTTTTCAGCATTAAATTCTTTAGTATTAGCTTCAGATATAATATTTTGTTTTTCTCTTTCTTGATCTATTAATATTTTTCATATTTCAGAAGCTTCTTCATACTTCTTAACTCTTTCTAAAACTTTTTGATCCACTATTTCTTGAGCTTGAAGCTCTTCTTTTATAAGTACATTAAGTTCTTTTTGAAGTAATATTTTTTCTTCTACTGAGTCAGTATCTTCTTTTATTTTTAATTGTATTTCTAATTTCTCTTTTTCTATTTCTAATAATCTTTCAGCTATCTGTTCTTGAGATGAGTTTTCATTTTCTCCAAGTCTTTCTTCTCTTTCCTTTTTTATAAGTTTAATAGTTTCTTCATATTTTTTCTTATTATTATCAAGAGCCTTATTTACTTTTCTTAAACCATTTTCTATTTCATTATTATATTTTTTAGTGTTTTTTGCTAAACTCTCATTTAGTTTTTCAGATTCTTTTATTTTATTATTATAATCTCTATATTCATCTTCTAAATCTTTCATACTATCTTTAATTTCATTTGTAGCTTCAGCTCATTTTTTTCACATATCTTTAGCTTTTCATCATACTTTTTCAAAACTACTTCAAAGTCACTCAACAGTTGTATTTATTCTATCAAATACTCATGTAGATGTTTTTCAGGTATTAGTAATATCAGTTTCATAATTATCTATATTTTCTAGCATTCTATCAAAAGCCTTTCAATTATTATTTTTAATCTTATCCCATGAATCAGTCCAAGCTTTTTTTGTATTTTTTAATCAATTTCAATTTTTTAATACTAACTCTTCCATTTTAGTATTAACTTCTTTTATTTGATCTATAGTATTTCTACCTAATAAACTTAAAACTATATTTATTTTACTTATAGCTGAATTAATGATTCAAATAACAAAATTAATAGACTTTTTTCAAGCCAATTGTACTAAATTTAAAGCTGATCACCAAAAGTTACCTAATCATGTTCAAAGTGTTTTTATAGCTCCAAATATAGCTCATAAAACTGTATTTATAACCATATAAACAACCTGAAAACCATTTGAAAGTGCCATAGCTAAATATTTAAACAATTTGAAATTATCATTTACATGTTTTTTATTTTCTCAGGTTAGTATTCAAAATGCATCAGTTATTATCTCAAATACATCTATAAATATTTGAGCAATTGCTTTTCATATATTAATTACATTTGTTGCTATATCACTTCAAAAATCAATAATTGAATACATATTATCTTGCAAAAAATTATTTATAGAGCCTATAATTCACTTTAAAGAATCTGCTATATTTAATCACATTTTTGATCAAGCTATTTCTACATTATCTACTAAATTACTCCACATTCATGTTAAAGTTCTAGATTGTTTTTCCATACTTCAAGCAAATTTTTCATTTAAACCTGTAAGTATAGCATTTATAGCTGTAGATGAATCAATTCATTGGTTTCATAAATCTCAAAGCTGTTTTTTAGTTAATCATAATTGTTCTTCTAAAACTTTAAAAATAGGCAACCCTCTCTCTGCCATTTGTAGTACCTCCTCAGTAGATAATTTTCATTTAGCTTCTATTTGTCATAATGCTAATATAACTCAGTTTAAATCAGCTTGTCATCTACCTACAGCACTTATACTATCTCCTAAAACCTTTATAGTTGCTAGTGCTTTTTCTCACTCAAATCAAAATCATATAAGTTGCTGAACTGACTTTGTTAATCCTAGTTTATTAAATGGAGTTTGAGATGCTAATTCATCAATATCCTGTAACATCTGAAGTGCTTTTTGTTCACTTCAAAGCAATGTTTCAAAACTTATTTTTGCCTGTTCTACTTCGGCTCATAGAATTGATATAGATTTTATAAAGTTTCAAATAGCATATATACCAAATGTTGATGCTATTATTCCTCACATTCATTTAAAAACTCATCAGAGCTTTGATGTTTTATTTGTTACTTTTCATAATTCTTTTTCTGTTTTCTTTACTTCTTTTTGAAGTTCTTTGAATCTTTTACTACCTATTTTTGTATCATTTAATTCATCATTTAACTTTTTAAGTTTAAGGTTTAATCATCAAATTGTTTTAGTTGCCTTTTCTGATTCATTTTTTAAATCTTTCATTCATTTTTTTCATGAACTACTTAGATTTTTTTCAATACTATCTCAAGCTTTTTTAAATTCATTTTGTATTCTAAGAGTAGATGACCTTAAAGAGCTTTCATCTACTGATAATCAAACTCTTAATTCTCATAAATTAGACATTATTATTTATATTATTCATTAAATTTTTTAGCTTTCTTTTCTCTGTATTTTTAGACTTTCTATTTGGATCATATTTTTCATCTCAAGATAATATTTTTATATCTTCTAATAAATCATTAAAAACTTTTAAAGGAGTTTTCATCGTTTGTTCATGTGAATTACAAAAAAACTTCATGAAAAATCATATTTTTATATGAAAATCTTTTAATGGATTTTCTTTTTTCTTTTTAGTATTTAATAAACTATCTAAATCTTGATCATCTATATTAAATAACTTTTGTATAAGTAGTTTTAATTGATTTTCATCTAATTTTGGTATATCTCTATTAAATTCTAGGAATATATCTTCTATAAACTGTTCAACATCACTCAGGGCTAAAAAATATCATCATACAGTTAGTTCTCAAACTATGTAGACTCTATTTCAGTATTTTATTTTTAGTTTTTTTCTCATAGATAATAAAAAAGATTTAATCTAAATTAGACTAAATCTTTTTTGCTTCCCCTCAAGGTCATTTATTTATAATAGTTTATAACTAAAGTAACTTAGGAGTCATATGATATCTTCTTTTATAACTACAACTATATCATTCTCTCTTTTAAGTATTTTTTTAAATATCTCTATCCAAGTTTCAAATAAATTCTTTTTTAAATCTATTATTTCTAGAATTTTTTTAAAATAAGTTTTATCTTCTAAACTAAAAGTATATTTATAGTCTATTCCTCAAAGAGAAAAATAATCAGTTTCATGTTTTTTGTATCTATTCAAATCCAAAGTTTCCATTATACAGATTGTTCATCAAATATTTCAAATACATTGTTATTTTGATCAGGATAACCTATAAATTCTACAGGAATACTTGATACAGATTCTAGATCATCATCTTCAGGGAAATCAAAAGCAAGATTACTTGTTGCATATCCTTTATAAATCTTAATACCAAATTTCTTACCATTTTCATCAGTATTTTCAAAGATAAGTTCATATAAAGTTAATGCTTTTAATAAATCTTTATATGTAAGAGTTTTTGTAGTATTTGGAGTAAAATCATAAGTAACTGTAATTTCTCCAGCTTGAACTGATTTAAATACTAGGTAAGTAGCACCTTTTTCTCCATTTTCTCCATCTCAAACATATGTTGAATAAGATGTAGTAGTTACAGTAGAACCTCATGCTTTTACATTTGTAATTGCAATAAGTGAATCATCTCCATTTTGACTTTTTAGTTTAATAGGAGTATAAGCAATTCATACATCTCCATAACTTTCATCAGTTATAATTACTGGTGTTCCAGCTGTATTTAATAAATCTCAAATACCATCTATTTTTGCTAAGTTATCAAGATGTAATTCTACAATTTCAGCATTGAATTTTACTTCATCAAGTTTTTTTCTTGGTGGAAGTTTAGTATTAGCAAATTTTAATTGAGCTAATAAGAATGACACTTCTAGTCATGCAGATTTAATTGCTCAAATATTTACTCAATCTAACTTCAATATACCATTTCACATTCTGATTGACTCAGATCTTTGTACAGGTGTTTGCATATATTATATGGGTTAAAAAAATAATACCTGTATAAACTACAACTATTATTTTTCCCCTCAAGGTCATTTCATTTAAATTTTCTTAAAATCTTTATCAGTATATTTATTTTTATATCAAGATGTACAGTAATCAACTTTTTGTATAAATTTTTCAAATTCCTCAAAATTCTTATATTCTGAAAACTTAAAACTCCATAAAGCACATTCATGAGTTTCATCTAGAATACATCTATTTAATACCATTTCATTTGTATCTTTATCTATATTTGTAGTAGCAAAACTATCCCATGATTTTTGAGTACCTATTCTAAATGGCACTCATCATTCCATCTCAGGATTAGCTTCTATATACTCTTTAGTCTTTCAAGCATCATCAAAAATTAAAGCATACATTTTTGGTTCATTAGATTCAGAAGATTCTCATCATCAATTTTTTAATTCATTTATTCTATCGTCAGTAACAAATTGAAAACTATTCCAAGCAGCATAAGCATTATATTCTGGATTTACAATAGTGAAAATACCTTTTTCCATATATTTGTAAAATTAAATATTAAAATCACAATTCAATAATGTAATTTATAACTACTTTTATAAAAAAATCAATTCTAAAACATCTGATCTTTAAATACAAATTTAAAAGTTAATGGTTTACGGAATAAATTCTTCTTAGGGTTTGACATGTCAGGTCAAATACTAGAAAGTTGAGATTTTACACCATCATCTTTTGATCTATTAAATAATCATACTACAAGATCTTTTATTTCTTCAAATTCTTCCATATTAGTAGCCCATATATCTATTTGATATGATACTTTCCTAATTCATAAACTATTAGTGCTTCATCAAATTTCACTATAGCTAATAAATGGTTTATCTATACCTTTTATTGTTTCAATATCTCTACATATAATATTTTCAGCTCATCAAATTTTTTGTATTAAATTTACATAATTTTTAAGCCTATCATAAATATATTTTCTGATATCAATAAATCATAATTCACTATATTCTATCATCAGTATTTTTTTAATAATTTAGTAAAATTACTTTTTAGTATATATGTTAATTCTTTTTCATTATCTTCAAGTCATTGTCTTAAAAAACTTCTTTTTTCTATATCATCAGTTCAGAATTCTAAAACTCTTCAATATTCTTCAGTATATCATTGATTCACTCATACTACATATCTTCATTCTCATATTTTTTGCATTCAGATACTTCTCTTTAGATTTCAAGTAACTCATTCATACCAATGTCACTCTATTTGCACTGGTTTATAATGACTACTTCTCTCAGGAGTTTCTCCATCAAGTCTATCTATATTATTCTTTGGTAATCTATCCTTATCTCTAGGAGTTATTTCTCTTACTTTAGCAACTAATATATTTGATGTAATTTGTACCGATTCATCAATACTTCTTTTTAATGCTATCGTATTTAAACTAAACTTAGACATAATTAATTAATAAATCTTAAAATACTTTTGTTATGATCATGTTTTCAATTCATGTACACTTTTTCAACAAAGATAACTTCAAAAATATTTCAATCTAAAATAATTTTATCTCACTTTTTTGGCAACACTAAAATCTTACTATATAATTCGTATTCTTTTGATGTAAAACCAAGCAATTTACCTTTATCTAAGAAGTTTTCTCAGATACTTATTCATTTCTCTAAAATTATTCACTTAAATAAAACCTGAGATGATGAACCTTTAACATTCTCTCAATATTTATTCAAGCTTTTAGTGAAACTTTCAAGTATTATCTCCTGAAAGGCAAAGCTAAAATTATCTATAAAAGCCATAAATTTTTAAATTATTCATTTAAAAGATTTATACTTTGAAATTATCATATTGAAGTTTTCTTTAATAGCTATGTTAAATCTATCTTTTATGTTAGATTCTTTTTCATTTGTTCAAAAGTAAGTCACAGACAGGCTTCCTAGCTTTTGTGTCTTTATATTCTTATCTTCTAAATTCTCGCTATTAGTTCCACTTATTCACATATCAATTGATAAATTAATGCATAAATCTAAGCATATTTCAACTATATCTGAAGGAGTATTATCAAATCAAATATTATATTTTATTTCGATATTTTTCTTTCATTTAGGAGTTTTTTCTTCTAGATAAACTATATAATTATCAATATAATCTAAATTATAATATTTAGATTCATTTTTTAATTTAATATAATCAATAGAATTAACTTTATGATCTAAAAATATTTTACTAGATCCTGTTCAATCAATTCTTTTTATTACATCTTGTTTTCCTAGATTATATCCAATGTATCAGTCTATTAGGTTTGTAGCTTTCTCAATAATTAAAAGAAGCTTTGAATCACTACTATTATCAGTAATTCAAAGCCTATCTTTTAAGCTACTTAAAGTAGTATAATTCATTTTTTATTATATTAATCAATTATCTGTAGCTAATTGTTCTAAATCTTTGTCAGTTTTTCATTCTAACTCTGATTCCTCTAGGATTCATTCATCTACTAATATTTCAGCATAATTTTTACTTAAATTATCTGTTTTTTCAGTATTTTTTTGTTTTTCAAATTCATCTACAAGCTTATTCAAATCTGCAACTTTCAATTTTTTATCATATTCTACTCAAGCATGATCTAATATTTCTTTACATTCTTTTCAAGTTTTCAAAGTAATAATATTTTTTACGATATTTTTCTTTTCTATCTTTTCTTTTACTATTGTAAATCAAGCCTGTAAATAATCATCTAATTTACTATCATCTATATCAAGAATTTGTCATTTTTTAGCTCAATTATAAACTCTATCCTTATTATT
>Ga0233435_1003636_pt1 | contig 11586 bp, 11 predicted proteins | sample SI_122_August201_3_FD_182735 | JGI IMG/M metagenome (GOLD analysis project Ga0233435, IMG submission 182735) | Seawater microbial communities from Saanich Inlet, British Columbia, Canada - SI_122_August2016_135_MG | ecosystem: Environmental > Aquatic > Marine > Inlet | place: Canada: British... | reverse complement strand
ACCAACAACAGAAGTGGCTGAATAACCCCAATAGAGCGAGGCACCTCAGACAGACCGATAACCGTAAAAATTAGTGCAAAGATCGCACCATAAAGAGCGATTGCCTTGACTACTGCCAGCATTGCCCTCCAACCAGAGTATCGAAAAACTGCACGGTAAAGACTAAAACCGATAAAAATGGGAACCATAAGAGAGATTGATGTAAACGAAACCCACCACAGATAACCTTCCCATACAGCCCATGACTCAAGCTGAAGGCTAAGCGCGAGCCATAATGTTAACAGTGAAAGCCCACCATCAACCAGTAGGGCAATTGCCCGTTTAGTTAAACGAGGCAGTGCCAGCGTGAACTGTGCAATGCTTGTTAATGATATGTGTTTCATCTAAATCAGGGCACCTTTTATGTCAATAACTGTCTGATTTCTCATTAGTGAGAAACTCCATCCCGACGAATAACCTTTAAAAAAGTCATCCAAAGAATGTGGAGGTCAAACCAGAATGACTGTCGTCGCATGTACTCTACATCAAGTGCCACTTTTTCAGGTATTGGCAACTCATCGCGTCCGTTTATCTGCGCCCATCCGGTCAATCCAGGTGTTAGTCGGTCTACCCCCTGCTCACTGCGCAGAGCAATCAGGTCATCCTGATTAAAGAGTGCTGGACGCGGACCCACAAAACTCATATCACCTTTTAAAATACTCCATAGCTGAGGCAGCTCATCCAAACTGGATCGGCGCAAAAAACCTCCAATTGGTGATAGAAATGCATCTGGATCACTCAGAAGGTGGGTAGCAACGGCTGGGGTATCAATACGCATAGAGCGAAATTTGGGCATTCTAAATATCTTGTTCCCTCGTCCAACTCGATCTGACCAGTAGAGTGCAGATCCCTTAGAGGTCATCCGCACTAAAACAGCAACCACCAACATGGGTATAAAGGCAAACAGCAGTACAACTACCCCAATAACAAGATCAAAAATCTGTTTCATCAAAATCCATTAATGTCTTTTTCGCCCTAAAGCCCAAAGTTTCTAGCTTTTCAGAAGAGTAGTACTCATCCCCCAACAACTTATCAATCTTATATCGAATTCGTGGACTCACTAGGCCAGCTAACTCAAACAGAAATTTAGGCACACTCCAACTAGGAACAGCCTTACCTGCAACTTGGCACATCGCCTCGTAGATCTCTCGGGATGAGTGAGGTTTCCCATCAGTAGCAATCAGTACCTCTCCATTGGCCCGGCTATCCTCTGCCACTAAAAGCAGTGCCTGGACGAGATCATCGACATGGATCATTGAGCGGCGGTTGCCGGTCTCAGGCAGTGGCGGAAACCATCCTTTCTCGATCCCTGAACGCATCAACTGTAGATTACCCTTCACCTCAGGGCCGTAAACCAGTGCTGGGCGTACAATTGCAACATGCATGTTCGACTGTTGGGTGATCTCTAACAGCCGCAACTCGGCCTCTCGCTTGGTTTCTCCATAGATCCCCTCAGGCGTCCCATCTATTCCTGCCCCGTCCCCTGCCTTAACACTACTGACAAAGATAAAACGACTCACCCCAGCCCTGACTGCCAACTCTGCCAGCCGAACCGTGGCTTCCACATTGACTTTACGATACAACCCCTCCAGCTCAGAAACATCACGCAGATCATGGGCATAACCGGCAAGGTGAAAAACTGTATCGATCCCCTCCAACGTATCATCAGGAATGACCTCTCTCTGCAGATCGCAAACTACCGTTTTAAATTCAGAGTGCTGAGAACGAGAAAGAACCTTTAGCTTCTCCCCTTGCGCCTTTAATCTCACTACCAATCGTTGACCAATAAAACCGGTCGCACCAGTCACAAAAATCATGGGACCGTTACATTGCTGATGGCTACCTGATCTCTAATCGCTGCAGCAAGCGAGGCCTTCGCCTGCAGATGCGCCGCTAACAGAGGACTATAAGGCGCGCCCAAATCTCCAGAGAAGACAATCCTAGTCTTTTTCTTTTTTCGTGCCTTTTCGTGTATTTCATGGTAGCTAACCTCAACATAAGCCGATCCAAGAATATGCCCTGCAGGTTGACGTTTGACCTTTAACGAGGGGACAATCTTCTCCCACTTCTTGTAATCCAACGGTCTGATATGCCTCTCAACCTGCGTCAAAAATCGCTCAATCAACCGCCCATTCCGCTTAAAGCCAATTTTCAGTGCATCTTCCAACACCAGCGGCAATAGCTCAATCGATGGTCGAGAGCAGTAGATCAACCCAAGAAACCCTGCTGCAAGCAGATAGGGAATACATCCCACATGATCTATATGGACATGCGTCACTACCAATGCATTAATATTCTCAACAGGAAAACCGATCTTTAACTGATCTTGTTCAGAGCGATCCGTAGCAAGTTCAGCCCTCTGAAACAGACCACAATCTATCAGAATCGAATCACGAAAATCCACCTTTTCAGAACCAAAAAAGAGCTGATGACAGGATCCTGTAACCCCGTTAACAGCTCCATGGTGGACTATTTCAAAATTTGTTTTCTGTGCATTTTTCGGCATCCTTCATAATCCAGTTAACACTCTTTGATGCTAACAATTAAAAAACCTCAATATCGTTTAATGATAAAATCATCATAAATCAGTGCATTACCATGCAAACGATCACTATTAACATTACTTCACACGCTTCAAAGCGTAAACTACTTTGGTGGGGATATGAAGGATGCCCATTTTTCATTGTTTTTTTACGGGACAATATTTTTATGTTACCGTTCAAAGCTAGCTTTAACAAGCCTTTGACCAACAAAGACAGTGGCACCAGTTACTAAAATAGTATCCAATTAAGCAGTCTTGGTTAACAAGTCTTTGTATATTGTTATGTGTTTTTCGCATACTTTTTCTATAGCATATTTTTGTTCTGCCAACGCCCTACCAGCCTCACCCATCTTTATTGCTTTTTGAGGGTTTTGAAGTAGATCTAGAATTGCATCAGCCAATGCTTCAGAGTCTTTTATCGGTATCAAAACTCCAGTTTTCCGTGTAATTGCATCCCTACAACCGGGGTGGTCTGTAGTAATAACAACACGACCGCAAGCTGCAGCCTCAATCAGAACCTTTGGCAATCCTTCACCATAATATGAAGGTAAAACAATAACATTTGCCTTTGGTATAACATTACTCATATCACTCCTATACCCCCATATCTCAACTAATCCATCCTCCTTCCACTGACTGATCTCAGACTTTTTGATTGATTCTGGATTTAAAGGGTCAGTATCACCTACAAGCACAAAACGTACATTTTTATTGTTTGTGCGAACAATTTTAGAAGCCTGTACAAATTCTCTAACACCTTTACTTGACAGCAATCTAGCCGCCATCATAATAACAGGAGAGTTAAAATTATTTTCCACTACTGAATACAACGATAAGTCAACTCCCGAGCCTTGTATTAGTACAGACCTATTGTTGATATTTTTCCCTATTTGAGATAACTTTAACTTATCATCATTATTTTGAAAAATAATTTTCTGATTCATATGACCAAGTGATAAATAATAAAATAAAGAAATCAATTTACGCCTTAAAGAGAAAATAAAACCCTTTCCATGAAAGGTGAATCCTAACCCAGAAATTGCCGAAACGACCGCAGGAACGCTAGCCAATCTTGAAGCAATACCGCCCAACAATACGGGCTTAATGGTAACCAAATGAACGATATCTGGAGCAATATCTTTAATGATAGATAGCAAAGCCCACAACTCAGACAAAATTGAAATACCTGAACGGCTTCTGTGCAAGGAAAGACTATGGACTATCAAGCCACTCTTTTCTAACAAATCTAATTTATCAGTTACCATTGTTGCAATATGCACTTCATATCCTTGTCTAATCGCCTCCAGTGCAATAGGGAGTCGATGCGACACAAAAAACCAATCCACATTAACAATAAATAAAATTTTTTTCATTATGAATTATTTTCAAGCCATAATTGAAATATTAATACAGACCATAACTGATTAGACCAATCTTTGCCGTCCTCTTGATGTTCATTCCATTTTTTATTCACAATGTCAGCATTTAAAATACCTTCTCTATTCAACCTCTCGATATTGATCAAACTTTCAGCCCAAACTTTTAAATCGCCTCTTAGCCAATTAGCCAAAGGTAACGTAAATCCAGCCTTGGGTCTTTCCATTAATTCTTTTGGAATATATCTATACAGTACTTGGCGCAATATCCACTTACCTTTCTTATCTCTATATTTATATTTAGCTGGAATTCTCCATGCAAATTCAACCAAATTATGATCAAGAAATGGTACTCGACTCTCTAAAGAACAACCCATAGATGCCCTGTCTAACTTGACCAAAATGTCGTCAGGAAGGTATGACTGAAAATCCCATAACATCATCTTTTCAATATTTGAAAAACTTGCAACCTCATCCGATGGTGATAAATTTAAGGCTTTGCTATTACATCTATCCAACACCAGTCCATCAGATACTTTCCAGTTTGATAATATATTTTCATACAATTCCACAAGGGATTGAGAGTGTAATACTTTGGCACCTTTATGTATTTTTACACCTAAGTTGTTATATTTTTGGGAAATAAATGAAAATAATTCAAACTTATCCCAAACTTTTGTAGGAACAAATAAAAGAAATAACGAAACATATTTTCGAATAAACAATGGAAATTTAGATATTTTATTCCATAATTTTTTGGTCACGTGATAGCGATTATATCCACAAAACAGCTCATCTCCACCATCTCCAGATAAAGATACCGTCACCTCTTGTCTAGCTAATTTTGACACCAAGTAAGTTGGGATTTGGGATGCATCAGAGAATGGTTCATCATACAAGTCCGACATAAGTGGAATTATGTCAATAACGTCTTGTGCCGAAATATAGAGTTCATGGTGATCAGTGCCAAGATATTTAGCAATCAATTTTGCATCTTCAGCCTCATCAAACACCTCATCCTTAAAGCCAATTGTAAAAGTTTTAACAGGATGTAGAGACAAAGATTGCATGATACCAACAACAACAGAAGAGTCTATACCCCCAGATAAAAAAGCACCTAACGGAACATCGGATACCATTTTCTGCTTAATAGATTTCTTAATTCGACACTCTAGCTCATTTATCAAATTATCTTCGCTATTTAGCAGGGGGGCGTGCACACCTGCAATAGACTTATCCTCTATTGACCAATATCTACGAATTTTGTATTTTTTTTTGCCCTGATATAACGATAGCACTGAACCTGGTGGTAGTTTATAAATATTTTCATAAATAGAATATGGGGCTGGAATGTAGTTGTAACGGAAATAAAGATCTAGTGACTCTCTGTCAATGTTTGCTTTGAACCCAGGATGCGCTTTTAAAGCTTTCAACTCTGATCCAAACAAAAAATCACTCCCTTGCCAGCCATAATAAAGTGGTTTTTCCCCTATTCTATCTCTAGCCAAGTGAATGGAGCACTTCTCACTATCCCATAAAGCAAATGCAAACATGCCATTAATTTTTTTTAGGGTTTTATCTAAACCCCATGATTCAACACATGCTAACAATGTTTCAGTATCAGATTGTCCATTCCAGTCAAAAAATACTAATTGTTTACGCAGCTCTAGATGATTATAAATTTCACCGTTGAATACAATGGTATATCGACCACCTAATGAACACATGGGTTGATGTCCTGTAGATGTTAAATCAATCACTGATAGCCGTCTATGAGAAAGGCCTATATTATTATTAATCCAAATACCGGAATCATCAGGTCCCCTATGCGTCAGCTCCTGAGACATTAGCAGTAATGCATCACGACTGACCTCCTCATTGAGCGAAATAATGCCAGCAACTCCACACATACTTAGTTAAAAATGCACATATTCAAGCACAGCATTTTACGATCTAAATGTGATTGCTTGAGATGTAGTGAAAATATAATCATTTTAAGTTCCTACTGTAATTCTCTGACGGTCACTCTTATAATCAAATAAAACACTCTTTATTCCATATGCTGGATCACTATTAGCAAAGTACCTTGCCCTCTCTAGTGCACCTTTTTGGTACTTTTCCATTAACCCATCATTTTCCATAATTACATTTATTGCCTCTATAAAACAACTTTGATTATTTACTGGGGTCAGGATCCCATAATCAACCAATTGAATATTATTCACAATATGCTGGAAATTATTTACATTTGATAGTATTTCTCTCGGCCCATTATAACAATCTGTACTTATAACTGGAAGTCCGCACACTAAGGCCTCGATAACAACTGTTGGAAAACCTTCAAAGTTAGATGAAAAAAGAAAAACATCACATTGTCTTAAATATTTATAAGGATTATTATCAAATCCCAATAGGAGTACACGCTTCTGCAAACTTAATTTATTGATCAACAGCTTGAGTTCATTTTTAAGCTCTCCTTCCCCTAATATATACAACATACTTTTTGTGTTTTTAATTTTAGAGAAAGATTTGATCATCATTTCATGATTCTTCCCTTTATCAAGCCTACCAACCGTTACAAATCTCACGCATTCCTTGTCGGATAGTTCGCATGCTACATTCGAAAGATTTACTATATGTTCAATATTAACTGGACTGTAAACTACTTGTATGTCTTTTTCTATAAAAAAATTCACCTTCAAGTCATTTGAAACCCCCATAGAGTTTGCCAATAGGATATCTCCTTTTGGATAGATCGTGCTAATCATTTTTTTTATCACAAATGAGGATATATTTTTCTTAGCATACTGAACTGATGGCGTTGCAACTTCGTACAAAATAGTTACACTCTTATTTCCAAATATTCTAGATAAAGAATTTATTAAATTAGGCCTAAGGGTTAAAGAAAAACAATAATCAGCTTTTGTAAAGGAACATATTTTTGCAAGTTTATACGCAAGCAAACCGATATTGAAAAATTTACTAAATCCAAAGCGATTTATCCAGTTCGAATTTAAGTAGACAATATTAATACCATCTGGAATATCATAATCAATTCTTTTGTCTGTTAATACCAAAGTAAGTTGAAACTCATCCTTTAGACTAAAAAGCATTGTGGACAAAACTCTTTCCGCACCGCCACCAACTAATGAATTAATAAAAAATACTACCTTCTTCATATGCCCAACTATCGTCCAGTCTTTAATGCAATGTAATCTATAACATCTACAAAATCATTACAGTCAACGATTCTACTTAGGTTATCAATATTTGCCACAGATATATCAACTTCAGGTTTTTTATAATTTTTAATATCAAACTTATGAACATCTCCTACTTTCAAAAACTCTAAAATATTCTTGATAGACTCTCCTTTGCCACTAGCCACATTAATCACACCATGCGTATCACTCTTTAATATCGACTTATAACACATTACAACATCCTTGATGTGAATATAATCTCGAACTGACGCCCCGTAATTAACTAAATGCAATGTATTACGCAATAAATATGCATCGATAACTTTTGATATTATTGAGAACTTGTCATCACCTCCGTACATATTAAATACTCTTGCAACTATATAATCTATATTCATTTTATTGCAAAACCCCTCTATCAACTTTTCAGAAGACACCTTCAAAGACGAGTGTAAATTTAACGGCATTCTCGTGGCAAAAATTATTTATTCCATAAACAGATGCGCTACTTGTATACAGTATCTTTCCTATCCTTAGAGGCAATTCTTTAATCTGGCTTAGGATATTAGCAAGAGCCAATATAGATGATTGGATATATACTACAGGTTCAGAATAATTGTTTAATTTTGAAGCTGGGTAAAATGAGTTTATTATTATATTTAAATTTTCACAAGATTCAAATTGTTTCAAGTAGTTTTTGTTATTAAAAGTCATGTCGCTTGAAATCAACACTGAGTTGTTAATATTTTTTTTTAACTGACGAGAGAGGTTACTTCTTGAACCAAATATTAATGTCTTAGTAGTCATCACTTCCAGCCCTTCCTCTAATAATAAAATAAATAAACATCCCCGCAGCAAGCTATCTCGCTACGCTCGACTTTCACTTCGTGAAAGCGGGTTATTGACCTGAGTTACGCGAAAATCTTCGGTTTTCTAGCAACCCTTTGGTCTATGCGCAGCAAGCTGCGGGGAATATAACCCCAAGAGATTCATATAACTTAGTTTCTAAATAGTAGTAAGGCTTACTAATTATATAACTGCAAAGGACTAGGGCTCGATAGAGGTAGATCTCTGGGAGATCTGGTGCAGGCCTGAGGTAGTGTTTTCTCACAACTGCTCCAGTAGCTGACCGATCAGTTTTATATAGTCTGCAGTAATCCCCATATCGTTATCCACTTCTCCAATAATATGATTAACCTATCCTTGTAAAACGCTGATTCTACACAACACGAAGTCATTACCAACATTTAAAAGCCACCAAAACATTGTCTGTAACCCACTGAATCGGCAATATTTGCAGAGAAGTGGGTTACGATATGAGTAATCCCCTAGAACGATATGCCATTGGGTAGTGTCACGGTTAACCCATAATGCTTATCTACATCTCTCACCTTACTACTGTGGCGAAGCGAGACTCCTGTGTTTAGCCAGAAGCAGGAGCATTTAGCAGCTTCTTCCTCCAGTAGGCAAAAAGGTGGTTGGAAAGTTCCTGCTCCTTGCAGTATTGCATACCGCTAACACTTGTCTGCCTCCATTGGTGGATCTACTGTTACCAGTAGTGCTACCGACTCTGTGATACTGTTCCTGTACTCATCAACTTTTTCTGCTGTATGGTTGGTTGAGAATAGTCTGGAGCACGCTCAGCATTTTGAAAAGTAGGTCGACTTACTGGCGCTTACCTTGTAACGATACTTCGTTACCCATACAAAGTGATACTGTATACTGTAGATCGTATGGCTTCCATAGCGATATTCCATCTCTCACGCTCCTCAGTAGGCCCTTGAGTATCATAGATGAATCTGTTTGCCTAATGACGAAGGTTTAAACCCAGCGCATGGAAATTAATCAGGTGCGTGTCATAACCAAATGAACACTAGAAACCAACAAATCCTTAACCAATATATTTTTAAATTCTGCTGCCAATTTATTGCGCTTAATTGGCAAAGAATCCCAACACCTTCTGTCTCTAATTTCAACAATAAAACCTATTTTTTCACATATAGAAACCATCTCTGACAACCTTATTCTATTAGTATAGAAACCACTATTCTGAGCAAACCACTCTTTTTCCCACAATGCCGATGAGAAACGCATATTATTCAACTTACCTCCCAAATGATCTTTAAAATCCACCACATGACTCATTATTCCATTAATCTTCAGTAGTTGATAACATTCAGTCATTGTCTCTTTAAATTCATGCACCCTAATATGCTCAAACACGGCCTGTGAATAGATCAAATCAAAAGAGTTTTTCGTTTGTAATCTTAACGAATCAAGCCCATGAGTATAATAACTAGAATTCACAGATTGAAGAACTCCCTCGATATCTCTTGATTTTGAAAAATCAGCTACTACTAAAGAAGGATTAGCATATAAGAATTGAGTAATCTGTTTCTCATACAAGTTCCAGTCTTTGTGTGCAAAATTCCCAGCATCTACAAGCGTCAAACCTGTAGAACCAACAGCTGGCGAGAGAAAAGCTGAAAGCAAACCATCACCTGGCCCTAACTCCAACCCTTTCCAATTACTATTCTTTTTCAACACAGAAGCATGTGTTTTTAAAACTGACCAGGCATAAGAATAATCATCCATAGCTCCATGACGAAATAGTCCAATTTTTGACCATAACCTATAATCAAATGGTAAGCTAGACAGAATTAACTTGGCAAATATTTTAGTACGCCACAAATTCATACTTCCTGCTCCTCAAGCCACGCCTGAAACATCAACACATTCCACAACTGATACTGCCAATTACGATGACCATAGAGATGCTCCTCCAATTTTTTTCGTATGGATATAGGATTAAAAAAACCTTCCTGCCTCGACCTAGACTCATCCAATAAACTCTCAGCCCATCCCCTCAATGGTCCTCTCAACCAACTATCAATTGGCACTCCAAACCCCATTTTAGGACGCTCAATCAACTCTTTTAGGACATATTTATACAAGATCTGTCGCAGTGTCCATTTACTCTCACCATTACGAATCATAAAATTCATCAGCATATGCCATACAAATGATTTTGAAAAAATTGGGATGACAGAATCTTTACCATTTAATCTAGATAACTCATTGATCACTCAAGTAGCTGCCTCGCCATACAACACCTAAAACACCTAAGACTGCCAAAAAAACTACCTATTTTGGGATGAATTATGGAGATCCGAATTCAACATTGACTGCACTGTTATTGGTTGAATCCAAGGTTTTTTTAAAGCGCGAACCATATTACGCTTCTGATCAATATTTTGATTTAAAACAATAAACAAAAACATAATAAATGGCATATTCACAAAAAAACTATAATGCAATGTTGTGACCAGCAAAAAAACAGTCATATATTTAGCGCAACCAATTACTCTATGCATCAAAAATAACGAAAGAACGAAACCTCCCTCAACAAATATCTTAATAATACCAAATTCATTACCAATAGCAGCAAACATCACTTCTTGTGATTCTATCAAAGAAATATGACTTTGTGGATACCATGTTAATAGCGGCTCATAAAATCGCACATCAAAAAACATCGGCAACATTACTTCAACAGAATAGTAACGGGACCCAGGTATATTTCTCATAAGATCCAGTAGTAACGCACCCATAGTTAGTACAGAAAAAACAAATAACGAAAAAAATAAAACTTGATTTATTCTAAATGGTGTTATTTTATCAACAAACATAAAAATTAAATGTGCAACTAATGCAACTAATGCAGTCCATGAAGCATATATAAATAATACTATAAATAATACTGACAATAACATTAGCTGAACCATGCTATGCATCCCTATATTAATCAAATAAAGAAAATACATAGCTATTAATGTAGATGTTGCATGTGGTGTACCTAAAAAACCAATAGGTCTAGAGCCAACATATGTACCCTGCTGTTTCAAAATAGACAATTCCTCCAACACATAGTTTCCTGTGATTTTTACATAAATAGCATAAAAAATATTGATTGCCAAAAAAAACAAAATACTCTTATGTGGGAAAAAATCTATTTTTGAGAAATACGATATAACAAGTATAGTCAAAAAAAATATTTTAAAATTTAATGCAAACACATTGAATTCATTCAGTAAAAATGATATGAAACTAAAAAAAAATAACATACCCAAAAGAGTAGCGTCTTCTTTTTTTATTTTATTCGACAATACTCCTATTATTAGTAATACCATTAAAAGAATTTCGACAACAATTTGAGCAGCATCAAATGTAGTACCACCTAAAAAAGGCTGTACTAACATAAGTATTAAAATCAGATAATTCAATCTCCTTAATCCATCACCTTGATTAGCACACTTTTCAACCCAATATATATTCTATATAACAACAAATCAAACCTTCTTATTCTGAGAACAGAGCAAAACAACATACTAAAATTAAATTCTCTGATTGAGCTTACAAATAACTC
>Ga0233435_1003635_pt1 | contig 11587 bp, 12 predicted proteins | sample SI_122_August201_3_FD_182735 | JGI IMG/M metagenome (GOLD analysis project Ga0233435, IMG submission 182735) | Seawater microbial communities from Saanich Inlet, British Columbia, Canada - SI_122_August2016_135_MG | ecosystem: Environmental > Aquatic > Marine > Inlet | place: Canada: British... | reverse complement strand
CAGAACGGTATGTGAAAGACATGACTAAACGTTTTTCTTTGGATAAACATAGTCATGTAATAGAAGTGGCGGCTAATGACGGCTATTTGTTGCAGTATGTAAAGAAGCTCAACATTCCTTGTACAGGGGTGGAGCCGACAACTAGTACAGCTAATGCTGCGCGAGAGAAAGGCATTGATATTTTAGAGGAGTTCTTTGGTATAAAGTTAGCTCAACAATTAGTTGAACAAGGTAAGCAAGCTGACCTTACTGTCGCTAATAATGTTTTGGCACATGTTCCAGTCATTAATGATTTTGTTGCGGGATTTTCTATATTGTTAAAAGCAAATGGAGTGGCAACATTTGAATTCCCACATTTACTAAAACTGGTTAATGAAAATCAATTTGACACTATCTATCATGAGCATTTTTCATATCTTTCATTAACTGCATTGGAAGTTATTTTTAAAAAAAATGGGTTACAAATATTTGATGTTGAAGAGCATATAACACATGGCGGTAGTTTGCGAATCTATGCACAACGCAAGGATTCAGGTAGCTATGAAGTTAGCCAGAATGTTATATCATTACTAGATAGAGAAACATCGGCAGGTATGGCTACCTCAGAGTATTACGCTGGATTTCAAGAAAAAGCAAACAAAGTTAAAAATGATTTTGTGTTATTTTTGATAGAAGCGAATCAAGCAGGAAAAACCGTTGCTGGATATGGTGCAGCAGCAAAAGGTAATACATTACTTAATTATGCCGGTATTCGACCAGATTTATTACCTTATATAGTAGATCGTAACCCAGTCAAACAAGATAAATTTTTGCCGGGTTGTCGTATTCCTATTTTTGATGAACAACAACTTAAATTATCCCAACCAGATTACGTGATTATTTTACCTTGGAATTTAAAAGCGGAAGTTATAGAGCAGCTTTCATATATTCGTGAGTGGGGTGGACAGTTTGTAACAGCAGTTCCTGTTCTGGAGATACTATGATTAATACAAAAATTTATTACACGAAGCCATCAATTACTGAATTGGAAGTCGGATATGCAACAGATGCTGCTCGTAACGGATGGGGTGATAAGTGTTATGAGTATATTGATAAGTTTGAGGCTGAATTTAAAGAATATACGGGCGTAAAATACGCTATAGCAACATCTAGCTGCACAGGTGCACTTCATATGGGTTTGGCTGCAATTGGTATTGGCCCCGGTGATGAGGTGATATTGGGGGACACGAACTGGATTGCAACAGCTTCACCAATTACTTACGTGGGAGCTAAGCCTGTTTTTGTCGATATATTAGAAGATACTTGGTGTATTGATCCAGATAAAGTAGAGGCTGCAATAACCCCAAATACAAAAGCAATTATTGCTGTACATATCTATGGTAACGTTTGTGAGATGGATAAATTGCTAGCGATAGGCGAAAAATATGACATCCCTGTTATTGAAGATGCCGCAGAAGCGATTGGATCGAAATGGCGTGGTAAGCATGCAGGCACTATGGGTAAGTTTGGTACATTTTCATTTCATGGAACAAAAACACTAACCACTGGTGAGGGTGGGATGTTTATTACCAATGATGATGACCTTTTTGAGAAGGTGCTCACTTTATCAAATCATGGTAGGAGTAAAAATCAAACAAAACAGTTTTGGCCTGATGAAATTGGCTTTAAATATAAAATGTCTAATATTCAGGCAGCGATTGGTTGTGCTCAAATTGAGCGGATCGATGAACTTATAGAGGGTAAGCGGCGAGTTTTTGAATACTACAAAAATGGACTTGATGGACTGCCGATTGCAATGAATCCTGAGCCGTTAGGTACTAAAAATGGTTATTGGATGCCAACTGTGGTTGTTAACGAAGGCATCAGGTTTTCTCGTGAAGCTTTATTGCAAGATTTCAAAGAAGAAGGTATCGATGGCAGAGTATTTTTCTGGCCGTTAAGTATGCTACCAATGTTTGCTGATCTCCCTGAAAATAGAGTTAGTTACGACTTGTTCCCGAGATCAATTAACCTGCCGACTTATCATGATTTGACAGAAGACAATATGGATCGTGTGGTTGATGTGCTCTCAAGACACATATATCAATGAGCTCGGGACTGTAAATTAGGGCGTATTATTTTTTTGGTAATCATATATAATTGATAGCCAGTTATTTGGTTAAAGAAAAAGGAGAATACAATGGACCAGTCTGATCCCAAAAATTACATTAACTCTGAAGAAATTTTCTTTGATAGCATCGAGGATTACTTCGATACTAGCAGTGGTAGCTACTCTGAGAAAGCCCATGCGTTTGCTCGATTTTTACCGAGGCAGGCCATTAGTTATTTTTTGGCGCGAAATGAAATTTTTAAGCAAATTTTAGAGGTTCATGGATCGATCCTTGATTTCGGTCTTTATCGGGGATCATCTTTTCTTGTAGATTAAGCGTAGGTTGTAATTATGGCTAAAAAAATCACGATAATAGGCGCCTCGTTGGGTGGTCTTATTGCTGCGGCTGAGTTGTCAAATAACGGTTTTGACGTAACGGTTGTAGAGAAAAGTAAAACTGTTGGCGGGCTTTATAATAATGTCGATACGCCATTTGGGAAACAAGAAGTCGGCATGCATGTTATATACGTCACGAGGAGACAATTTGCATACTTATCTGAAATATTTGGTATGGGCACCTTTAACCAGCTGCTAGGTAGTCAAGTGGATATTGGTGCATGTGCCAACTTTGGAAAGGTTTTCTTCGATAGTCACTACCCAAATATCGTTGGCCATCAATTGCAAGGCGAGATATTTACTGAAGTGACGAATTCTTATGGGCAAAATAAGCATGCGCGAAACGCGACAGAAGAATTGATCAACCGCTTTGGGGAAACTGCTAGTGTCGAGGTGGTTGCGCCGATTCTTCGAAAGCTCTGGGGAGTATCTTCCGAATTACTTACACCAGAAGCCATACATTGTTTTTTTGATCTTCGGCGAATAATTGTTTGTGATAAAGCGGAGGCGGATTCTTTGAAGATGGATCCTTGGCTCGATAGCGTAGTGGGTAATCCGGAACAGACCGAACCTGCAGGAGTTGTTTACGATGGACGTATCGGACTGACTTTTAAAAAAGAGCATGGTGATCTGTTCGAAAGCGTATCAAATTGGGCTGCACGGCAAGGGATTAACTTGCAATTTGAAACCGAAGTTTCGATGGATAATGGGAACCTTTGCCTAGATGGCGTCCCCGCTAATGAAGATTGTGACGCATGTATTGTCGCCTTGCCAATGCATAGTTTGGCTTTGGACGTTGCCGATCAACTGGATCAGCTCGAGCTTTCGATTTATTACTTTCAACTGTCTGAAAGATTGCATGATCAGTTTCCATCGTATTATATTTTAGCGCATTCAAGTCATCTAAAATCGTCACGTATTGTCAATTATGATGGTTACAATCAGGAAGACATGGGTGAAGAACCAAGCGTATTGTCCGTTGAGGTTGTGCACAAGACTGGTGTGGCACCTTTGGAAAAAGAAATTGCTTTTGAAGTCGAGCAGATACTTCCCTCTTTAAAAGTAAAGGAAAGCTATCGCTTGCCTAGGAGTTTAAAAGTATGCTCGCCAACGATTAATAACTCCAAACTTTTGGATTCAATTCAGGCAAAGATAGAGAGACAATTTGGAAATTGCCCAGTTTTCTTTTCAGGAATGCGGACTGATACAGGAGTTTTCTTTTCACATCATACAATAGGAATTGCCCATGACTCGGCGTTGGAATGTAAACGAAGATTGTCTTAAAATTGAAGAAATGCCTTTCTATTGGCGTTTAAGCAACTCAGGTGATGCTGTTCCAGGTATATCGCCTCGGTTACCGATTAAAGTCGTAACTGATTCTCGTTTTGATTACTTGAGATATGACGTTGAAGATCGGGAGTGGGATGTTATAGATGCTGCCTATAAGAAGAACGAGAATATAGGATTTTTGAATGAAGGGTCAGGTCAACTTCAGACTTATGGTTCTAGCGTTAATAGGTTTTTTTTGGAGTCGGTTGTACGATTTTCGCCAAGGAATATCTATGAGATAGGGTGTGGTGCTGGCTACAGTATTAAGTATTTAAAGGATAATGGTTGGAGTGTGGTCGGGGTTGATCCTTCTGAATATTCTCTCCGTTGGAGTCGAGAGTTAGGGTTTACGCTGCTAAACGACTTTTTTAGGGAGGGCTTGTTGGGTGCGCCTGCTGATTTTATTTATTGCAACGATGTATTTGAGCACGTTCGAAATGTAGATGAATTTAGTGCCCATGTATATGAAAGTTTGGCCAAGGGAGGGGTCTTTTGTTTTGCTACCACTAATTCAACTAACTCTATTTCTATAGGTGACATTTCCATGCTTGAACATCAGCACGTGAACATGTTCACTGAGCGGTCGATATATCAAATTCTCCGCAGTGTGGGATTCTCTAATATTGATGTGAAAAGTGGTGCTTATGGAAATACCTTTCACGTTGTTGCGCAGAAGGGAGGTGCGCTTAATAGTGTGGAGTCGACGTCTGAAGTGTCATGTGAAGGTTTTTTTGATCGTGCAAAGGAAAAATTAAGTGCCTTTGAGGTTTTCTATGGTATTACTAAAAATCTACATTGCTATGTGCCGCTGCGCTGTATGTCCTACCTAGCTTCAGTTGGAGATTTTGGGAATAGCCCAATATATGACTCTAATATTGCTTGGCGGAGTAAATATTTTGATGGCTACTCGCAATCGATACTTGCGCCTGATGATATTGCCTACGATCCAGAAGCTACCTTTTTCATTGGTTCTTTGACGTTTCATGATGAAATTAGGCAGACCTTGATAGCCAAAGGTTTCTTAGATAATGCTATATATTCAATTAATGACTTGTCATGAATATTGTTATTTCACAATCAATGCTTTTCCCTTGGATTGGTATGCTTGAACAAATTCGTCTTGCTGATGTTTTTGTTTGTTACGATGACGTCCAGTTTTCAAAAGGTGGATTTACAAATCGAGTGCAGATTAAAACTGCATCAGGCTCTCGTTGGATGACCATTCCACTTACTGGTCATAAACTTGGAATGAAAATAAATGAGGTTAATATTAAACCAAAAGAGACATGGAAAAATACTCATCTTAATCTCTTATTACAAGCTTTTGAAGGAGCAAAATATAAAGATGATGCTTTAGATTTAGTTAATGAAGTGTATAGTAGTGAACATGAAAATATTGGATTATTGTCGCATCAGTCGATGATGGTGTTAGCTGACTATTATGGTTTAAGAACTAATACCAAATTTATTGATGTCGAAAGCCTTAATATAGATGGGAAAAGTAGTAATCGCGTGCTTGATGTAGTTAAGAACGTTGGTGGTGATACTTATATCACTGGTCATGGGGCAAGACGTTACCTTGACCACGATTTATTTGAAAATGCAAATATAGCAGTTGAATATATGGATTATAAAAGTGTTCCATATAATCAATTGTACGGTGAATTTACACCATATGTGTCAGGATTGGATTTGGTAGCAAATTGTGGACCTGGTGGAATTTTGCACATATGTTCAGAAACAGTTAATTGGAGAGAATTTAAAGATGAATGAAATTGAGATATTTAACAATAAGAAGAAAAAGAGTATAGCAATGCTCGCTAGTAAAAAAAATAACGCCATAGATTTTATAAAAAACTCAATAATTGACACTGGCTATACTTATAATTTTACTTGGATGGGCACCCCTATCATACAGCTTCCACAAGATATAGTGGCACTACAAGAGATTATTTGGGAAGTTAAGCCTGATTTAATCATTGAAACGGGTATTGCGCATGGGGGATCGCTTGTTCTTAGTGCATCTATGTTGGCATTGCTTGATATGTCAGAAGCAATTGAGTTAGGCGCCACTATCAATCCAAAAAAGTCAAAACGAAAGGTACTGGGCCTTGATATTGATATTCGCGAGCATAATAGGGAGGCAATAGAGTTGCATCCTATGTCTAGTCGCATACAAATGATACAAGGTTCCAGCATTGCAAAGGATGTTATCGATCAAGTAAAAGAGATTGCCAAAGAGTATAGTAGAGTGTTAGTGTTTCTCGATTCTAACCATACACACGATCACGTCCTGTCCGAGTTAGAGGCATATGCACCATTAACGAGTGTCGGTAGTTATTGCGTAGTATTTGATACAATTGTGGAAGACATGCCAGCAGATATGTTTCCCGACCGACCCTGGGGACCGGGAAATAACCCAAAAACAGCAGTGTGGGAATATCTTAAAAACCACTCTGAGTTTGAAATCGATAAAGATATGCAAAATAAGCTAATGATTACAGTTGCTCAAGATGGATATTTAAAACGTATTTAGATTATTAATTATATAAGTAGAGGTTTATATGGAAAAAAAAATAAAAGATGCTTTACATGCATTAAGAGAAGACGCGAAAAATCCTAACAATATCATGCATATTCCAAGTGTATATTGGGGTAATTGGGTAGAGACTTTTGATTACATTTTTGATTTAAGAGTGGAGGTGGTAAGTAAAATTAGACATCATACTGATATTTTAACCGGATCTCATCCTAGTCAATATTTTAATAGCAGTAGTGAGTTAAGAGAGAGCATGCTTGCTAAATATAAAGTAATGAAAGAAGGATTAAAAGACTACACTTTTAGTGAGCCAGAATGTTGTGGTGGATTTGGATTTAAGAACCCTGATGATGGTGCCATTCTCAATAAAGATATTATTAGATATATGCAGCTTTTCTCCGAACTAAACAATAGTAATATGCTCAAGAGTGAGTACAATACTATATTGGAAATTGGAGGCGGATTTGGCGGCCTTGCAGTGCAATTTAAAAGAAATTATCCTAATGTTAAATACTTTATAGTGGACTTACCGCACGTACTTTATTTTTCTGCTTCATATATAAAGTCAAACTTTCCTAAGAGTAATATATATATATATGATAATGATGCATGTGTTGATTTTGATAAATATGATTTTATCCTTCTTGCTCCATGGGCGATAGATTCTATTAAAAATAAATCTATAGATCTTGTGGCAAATCAGGCATCTTTGGGTGAGATGACAGAATCCCAAGTTGACTACTACTTGTCTAATATTGACAGAGTTATGAAAGATAAAGGTGTATTTTTCTCTCAGAATAAAAGATTTAATAATCCTTGGAATAGTGAGCTTAATAATTTAACAGACAAGTTAGTTGATCAATTTAGCACTATAAACCCTGAGGTAATTTATACCGAAAAATTATTAAGTTTTAAGAATAGACTTAAAAGCCTTGTTTACGGTAAAAAGTCTTCTAGTTTACTTCCGATAAATAAGTATATAAAATTAATTCTTGTAAAAAAAAAGCTAATGAATTAAGGTTTGAGCATAGCTAGAACCCCTTATTAACAAAAATATCAAAGCTGATAGTTAATAAATATTTGACTGTCATTAGAATTAAGATCTTGAAGTTGATGAAAGTTATCTTGACCTCTATGCTAGTATGTTCTTTTATTAAACACTCAACTTTAAAATGATAGATGTAAATTTAACAAAGATAACGCTTGTTATTCCAACATATGAGCGACCAACATTCGCCCTAAGAAATATGAAATATTGGTCAAATAAAGGTGTGTGTGTAAGAGTGGTTGATGGATCTAAGTGTCCAATAGAAGAGGGCTTATTAAAAAGTTTTGGGAATAATATTATTTATAAGCATGATCCGCGATCATCTAATGAGAGGCTAGCAAGTGTAATTCCTGAGATAGATACAAAATACACTGCATTAATGGGTGACGATGAGTTTTATATTTCCAGTGCATTAAGCTCTTGTATTGAAGAGCTGGAAAACGATATCTTATTAACTTCTTGTTTTGGTCGATGCATTTGGTTTAATGCTAGTGGAGATGCACTAAAGGTTTACGATGCGTATCAGGGTATGAGAAACTATTCTGTGCAGCACAATTCTCCAGATGATAGGGTTTTGTATCATATGAAGAATTATCAGCCGAGTATGATTTATTCAGTCATGCGAACTGATGTATGGAAGAAATCTATATCGTGTATGGACAATGAGCAGTATCAGGTTTTTGCTTTAGAGGAGTTGCAATTTGAAATTGCAAGTAGTTATCTTGGAAAATCTAAGGTTTTACCTGTTTTATTGTGGATGCGTAGCGGGGAGAATACTGGGATAGATAATAAGGGGGAAGTGGTAAAAATACATAGTTGGTGGAAAGATAGTTTCAATAATGAATTACGAGAAAAAATGCTGAATAATCTGACGATCAGTATTGTTACAAACCACAATAAAGCCAATAAGATTCATGTTAAGGCGCTTATTGTTAAGGCATTTGAATTGTTTATAAGTAGAGAGAAGGTGCGATTACCTATAAAATCCATGATTATATTTCAAATAGCAAGACTACTTTCAATGTTACCAAAAGCGATTAAGAATGTGATTAAAAAACAATCACATGAAGCGTACTACAATCTTCAAAACTTTAAAAAAATTGACTCTATAGCTAAGAAATTTGAAATAGAGGGTGTGTATGTAGACTTAAAAGAGTTGAAAAATATTGAGAATTTAATTATAAATTTTCACGACTCTTTAAGCGTGCAAGATCACAAATGATAATGGCATGTTTTAAAGTGGATTTTCTTATTTAAACTTAAGAATGGGACAAAATAATTAATATGAAAGAAGTTACTATTGCCATTATAGGATGTGGCCGAATCGCAGAGCATCATTGTCGATCTATGTTGCAAATTTCAGGTATTAGGCTTATTGCTGTATGTGACCTTATAGAGCACAAAGCAAAGCAAATTTCCAAAAAATATAACGTCCCATGGTATTCTAATTATAGGCAAATGCTTAGAGATAATCCAGAGATTAATACTGTTGCTATTGTCACGCCATCAGGTATGCACTTTGAGCACGGCATGGAAATACTACGTGATTATAAGAAAAATATAATAGTAGAAAAGCCGACATTTATGAATCCTGATGAGATGAATTCGGCCTACAAAGAGGCTGATAAGAATAATTTAAAAATATTTCCAGTGTTTCAAAATAGATATAACAAGGCTGTCGTCTTTATAAAAAATTCAATTATCAGTGGAAGTTTGGGTGACATAAGGACCATCTCAGTTAGAGCGCAATGGTGTAGAACCCAGGAATATTATGAGTTAGCCCCATGGAGAGGGACATTTTCACATGATGGAGGTGCGTTGGCAAATCAAGGCATACATCATGTAGATCTTTTGCGTTATTTTGGAGGTGAAGTGGATCGAGTCAATTGCATTATGCGAACTTTAGGGGTCGATATCGAAGTTGAAGATACTATTGTGTCAACTTGTGCTTATAAAGATAGTACGGTTGCTACACTTGAGGTTACAACTGCGGCTAGACCGGAAAATTTTGAAGCCTCTATAACAATAGTAGGTTCTAAGGGATTAGCAAGAATTGGAGGTATAGCTGCCAATAAGTTGCAAATTTTTACACCTGATCCACTAGCATGTAAAGAGAACTCTGAAGATTTTTCTAAGACCATTGGTGTTTATGGCAATGGGCACAATGAAATGTACAAAGATATTTCTGCATCAATGCTTTCTAATGTTAAATTTCCAGTAACAAAAACCGAATGCTTTAATACATTAAAGTTATTAAATTCATTTTACCTCTCTGATGAAAAATCAAATTGGGTTAATGTTTCTGATAAGAAGCTTTCTTCTAGATTGGGAAGGTCTAATGATAAAATTTCAGCATTATATAGGACAAAGTATTTAGATGACTAAAGATAAGAGTTGCAGTAAAGTTTTGATTACTGGATCAAATTCAGGAATTGGTTATGAGGTTTGTAGAAAGTATCTAAGATCAGGTTATACAGTAATTGCACTGTATCACAAGTCTTCTAATTATTTAGATAGGCTTGTATTAAAGTATGGCGATAGAGTACAAGCCCATTCTATCAATTTGGCAAAATCATCTCAACTATCGGATTTTATTGTAAATAATAAAGACTGCCTTTCTGAAGTTAATGTTTTTATTCACTTGGCGGCAATGCGTAAGCATATTGATTATGATAATCTCTCGGCAAATGATTTAGTTGAGCATTTTACTGCTAACACGGTATCTTCGATTATATTGACGCAGTTTTTTTCAAAAACTATGCGTAATAATTCATGGGGTAGAATTGTAATTGGAAGTAGCATTGGTGTTAAATTTGGAGGTAGTTCTATTACATACGCGTACTCTTTGTCGAAACATGCGTCTGAATTTCTCCCTAATTCATATAGAGAATGGTCTAAAGATAATGTACTCATTAATACAATTCGAATTGGCGTTACAAATACAGATCCAATAAAGGCGTTAGGTGAGAAAACAAACAAATATAGGGCGAGCTTGATACCAATGAAACGATTTGCAGAGCCGGTTGAGGTTGCAAATGAAATATACCACTTGGGATCACTAGATAATACATTTATTACTGGACAAGTTTTGGTAGTGGCCGGAGGGGAATAGTTTTAAATGGATTAAAGTAAATATTATTAATTCTAATTAAAGAATATTTGCAATCCTAAAAAAATCGATACTCAGTAAAAGTAGAGTTTTCTTATAATAAAAACATAAGGAGATTCAAATAAAGATAGCACACAAATCATGTGGATTCTTAATAAAACATACTCAGGTGTGTTAGTATCTGCTCTGTACTGAGAGTGCACTGTAATACCCTAAAAAAACCAAACAATTTAAAAGTAGGAAATTCTATAATGAAACAACAAGGAATTTTTTATGAAAAAATCAAGATAGACAGACACAAAAATCGTCAACACGCTTAAACAAAACCAAGTGGGTGAATCTGTTTCTGATTTGCGCCGTGAATACAGCATGAGTCAAGCAACATTTTATAAATGGCGCTTTAAATATGGTGATGCGGATGTCATTGTTAAAAGACTTAAAGAGCTAGAATCTGAGAATGCTCGTCTTAAAAAGATGTATGCCGAAGAGCGTTTAACGTCTCAAATTAGATTGGAAGCGCTTGAGGGAAAGTTCTAGCACCATCTTCTCGCAAGAAGATGGCAAGCGGTGCTAAGTCTGAATATCAAACATCAGTGAACTTTATTTGCGTTTGCTTTAATATCAGTAGAAACAGCTATTACTATCAACCAAAACTAAGTAACGAGAATGAAATTATTGCAGATTGGCTGCTGCGTTTGACCACAGAGCATAGGCGCTGGGGCTTTAAACTACGCTTCTTATATTTACGCAACATCAAAAGTTTTAAATGGAACCATAAGCGTGTGTATCGTATTTGTCGTGAACTAGATCTTAATCATAGGATTAAACCTAGAAGAAGAATCAAACGCGATAAGCCGGAAGCTTTGAGCGTGCCAATGGCGATTAATCAAACCTGGTCAATGGGCTTTATGAGTGATACACTAACTGACGGAAGAAGCATTAGAACATTTCATGTTGTAGATGATTACAACCGTGAGGGCTTAAATATTGATCTATCTATGCTTGCACAACGGGTTATTCAATAGTCTAGAAAGACTTATTGAATGGAGAGGCAAGCCTAAGGCAATAAGATGTGAT
>Ga0233435_1003633_pt1 | contig 11595 bp, 12 predicted proteins | sample SI_122_August201_3_FD_182735 | JGI IMG/M metagenome (GOLD analysis project Ga0233435, IMG submission 182735) | Seawater microbial communities from Saanich Inlet, British Columbia, Canada - SI_122_August2016_135_MG | ecosystem: Environmental > Aquatic > Marine > Inlet | place: Canada: British... | reverse complement strand
AAAGCTGTATTTGCTGAAATGGATAAACAAATGAAACGTATTGAAAAGCTATTTGGGTATAAGCCTGGGTCTTGGCGTAGAGGTGGTTAATATGGAAGTTGTTACATTGTTACCATATATTAATGGCGCACTAATGATGGCAACGTGTGATTGGTCTCCTTGGATGTATTGCGTTTGATCCAAAACATAAAAGATATAAATAACTATAACATATAAAGGGATTGCCCTATGAAAGAGAAGGTAGCATCACTAGAGACTAAAATGGCTCTATTACAAAGTGATATAAATACTATTAAGAACAGGGAACCTCAATTACCAGAGTGGCTTAGAAATTCTGCAATTATAGTTCTTATGGCTATGTTTGGTCAGATTGTTACTGCGGTTTGGTGGGCGTCAAGTATGACCGCTAATTTAGAGCACATTAACAATGATGTGGGAATGAACACCGAGTTTAGAATATCATATCCAAAGATGCATGCAGAAACTATGGTAAGTTTACACGGGCTAAAGAAGGACTCAGAGCATACCGGGGCTATGGTTAAAGACATTAAAAGCAAGTTAAAATTTATTGATATAAAGGATCAAAGGGATCAAAGGAACACAAAATGAAAACACTACAACAAATAAGAGAAGCTTCAGGCGACAAAGAAGCATACCAAAAGTTCTTTCAAGGGTTATTAAAGAAGTTCGGCGTTAAATCACCTGCAGAATTAGATGATGCAAAGAAGAAGGAATTCTTTAATGCTATTGAAAAGGGTTGGGAAGGTAAATCTGAAGAGCTTGAAACATATAAGAAAACTTTAGAGGCTTGTGATCACGAGGAAGAGGAGTAAGTAATGATTAATTTTAGTGCGTTAAGAGAGGCATTTAATGCTTCTTTAATAAAAAAAGCTTGTGCCATTGCTAACTCAAAGAAGTTTAAAGGTGGTGATTATGACCATGCTTATGCTGCTATTGAGAAGTTAAAGAAAGGTTTAGCTGATGAGCCTAAAGTTGCAGCATGTTTAAAGAAAGCTAATGAATCAATAGCCTTAGCAGAAGATGACCTTGAGGAAGGTGTATCAGTTGATATGCGAACTAAAGGTTATAAAGAAGCTATCGCAAGAAGCATAGCTAAAGAAGGTAAAAAGAAATTAAAAGCTGAGAATGCTAAGACTTTACAAGATGCTAATAACGCTTTACTAGGTAAGAACGAAAATATGACTGCTAGTGGGAATGATTCAACTGGTCCTATCGCAGGCCATGATAAACCATTAAGTAAGAAAAAGAAAATCATGAAGTTCAAAGGATTTAAAGAATCAGTTGAACTTGAAGAAGTGTTCAACCAAGCTCAAATGAAAAAAGCTATTGGTATTGCACGCAAATCAAGAGGTAACTATGACAAAGCCTATGCTGAAATCGAAAAGATTAAGAAAGGTTTAGGTGATGAAGATATTATTGCTCATGTATTAAAGAAAGCCAATGAGTCAGTTGAAATTGAAGAAGGTTCAAATGGACTTGAAATTCAAGAAAGTGTAAACTTTAAGGCAATGTCTGATAAAAAATTATTAGACTGGATTAAAAAGAATGATACTGAAGACAGAGTAACACCTGTATTTGCTCGAATGATTTTAACTGCTTATAAAGAAAAGAGACGCAGAAAACTGAAGACTGAAGAAGCATACGACAGAGGTTCTATTCGTGATTTTAAAGTTGGTGATAAAGTAAAATTCGTAGATGATAAATCTAGTCACCATGGGCAAACGGGAAAAATAACTAAATTGATTGGTGGTATTGGCGCAAGACAAAAAGCTCATGTTAAATTAGATAAAACAAAGAAAACAGTAATTGATATTTTAACATCAACTGATTTAATTAAAGAATCAGTTGAAGAAGCAGTTTCAATGAAAAATGCAAAAGGTATTGGTTTTGGTAAGAAAGGTGGATACGATAAGTATGTAACACTTGCTAAGAAGAAAAATGCTAAATCATATAAAGATGTATTGAAAGTATTATCACGTGAAGGTTTAGGTAAAGAAGAACTTGACAATGTTGCCGATTATGTAATGAATGCTTTAGGTGAGTCTGTTGACTTCTCATTAGAAGATGATTCTGGTTTACGAGATATGATTACATATACACAATTAATGGAAGGCGCTAATGTTAAATCAACTATGTCTGATTTAAACAAAAAGATGTCTTTACTAAAGACCGATGTTAAGGGTGGAAACATTAACGATATTATCACAAGATTGACGTCAATTGAAATCTTCATGGGCAAGGCAATAAAAGATTTAAACAAACTTGTTAAAGAATCAGTTGAACTTGAAGAAGCAAAAGGCAGTGATTGTACTATTCAGAATGATGGTAGAAATAACATCGCTGTATGTATTGATGGTCTTTCATTTGCTGATGCTCGTAAGGGTACACGTGGCGCTATGATGAATATTGATGGCTTTAAAAAGAAAGCTAAAGTTGCTTGGGCTGATGCTAAGGGTAAACCTACTATCCCAGCTGTTAAGAAAGAGATCAAAGCTTTAAAAGCTAAGAACTTCTATGCTAAATGGCAAGCGGATTCATCATCTTATAAAGACGATTCGGTAAAGATCTGGTTCACTAAGTAATGGCAAAGGTAACCAGCAGGCCTGAATTAATTGACCACTGTTTAAGAGCTCTTGGCGCGCCAGTGCTTGAAATTAATGTCGATGAAGATCAAATAGAAGATAGAGTAGATGATGCTCTCCAGTACTATCAAGAATATCATGCTGATGCGGTTGTGCGAACCTACTCTAAACACCAGTTAACTGCTGATGATATAACTAATAGCTATATTGCGGTCCCTGATTCTATTACATCTGTCGTGAAGATACTAGACTTTGAATCGGGCGAAGCCGAATCATTGTTTAATGTAGAATATCAAATGCGGTTATCGGACTTTAATACCTTTGGTGCTGTTCAATCAATACAATCATTTGAGCAACGGATGCAGCATTTAAGTATGTTAGATCATCAACTAAACTCAAGCGAGTTGCTTAGATTTAATAGACATATGAATAGATTGCATGTGGACGAAGGGTTTGGTAACTTAAAGCCTGGATCTTATATTATCATTGAGGGCTACGAAATTGTAGACCCCCAAACATATACTGATGTGTATAATGATATGTTCTTAAAGAGATATTTAACATCATTGATTAAACGTCAATGGGGTCAGAACATGAGTAAATTCGAAGGTATGCAATTACCTGGTGGAGTTACTATGAATGGTCTACAAATATATCAAGATGCTGTAGAAGAGATTAATAAAATTGAAGAAGAGATGCAGTTAGCTTGGCAGTTACCTGACGACTTTTTAATGGGATGATGAATGGCAACTAATGTATATTTTAATGGCAACGTAAAATCAGAACAAGACTTATATGAAGATTTAACGATCGAATCGTTAAAGATGTATGGTCAAGACATTGTCTATATTCCTAGACAAGAAATTACTCGCGATGAAATACTTAATGAATCTTATAATCGATTCTCCGACTCATATGTAGTAGAAATGTACCTTGAAAATCAAGATGGTTTTGAAGGAGATGGAGAGCTACTATCTAAATTCGGGTTAGAGATTAGAGATACTGCAAACTTTATTGTATCACGTAAGAGATGGGATAGTCAAGTTGGTACATATTTAACAGCTGGTAATGGTGAAAGCGTTATTGGCCGTCCTTCAGAAGGTGATTTATTATATCTTCCAATGGCTTCTTCTCTATTTGAAATTACATTCGTTGAAGATGAAGTGCCATTTTATCAATTAAAGAATGTTCCAGTGTATCAGCTGAAAGCTGAATTATTCGAATACACTGATGAAGATTTCGACACTGATATAGATGCTATTGATCGTGTCGAAACGGCGAATGCTACATCATATACCTATGCACTTGATTCTGGTACAGGCAATTATACTATCGGTGAGACAATATCACAGTGGACTGGTGTTAATGATGCTGCTGGTAACCCTATCAATATCGAAGGTGAAGTGGCTGGATGGGAGGACTTAGGTCTTACCACGGGCAACTTAACAGTGGTTTCACTGGTTACTACCGATGGCAAGTTCAGACAGTTATATGTTGATCCTGATCCACTTAAACAGATTATTGGCACAGAGTCAGGTACGGCATACAATGTTACAACTGCTGATATTGCAACTAATTTTAACCGAGATGGTTATGCTAACAATGATATCTTTGATGCCGAAGCACAGGATATAATAGATTGGACAGAGACTAATCCGTTTGGAGATCCATAATGTTTGAAAATCATTTTTATAACGAGCATACTCGTAGAACTGTATCGGTATTTGGATCTTTATTCAATGACATCTCTGTTGTTAAAACTGATAGCAGTGGCAATGTTCTTAAGAAGATTAAGGTTCCATTAGCTTATGGTCCTAGACAAAAGTATTTAGTTCGATTAGATGATAAGAACGATACCGGTATTGCTATTAAGATGCCACGATTATCATTTCAAATTACTGATATGTCGTACGATGGTGCAGCTAAAGTTAATAAACATAAACGATATACTAAGGTAGATCCATTAGATAAGAAACATATAACATCATTAACGGCTCCAGCGATATATAAAGTAGGATTCGAGTTAAATGTTTTAGCCAAGACTCAAGACGAAGCACTACAAATATTAGAGCAGATCTTGCCAAGATTCCAACCAGATTATACAGTGACAATTAAAGATATTCCTGAAATGGATTTGACCGCTGATATCCCTATTGTATTAAATGGTGTGACTATGAATGATGAATGGGAAGGAGAATTCTCTACATCACGAAGAGTTATTATATATACATTAACATTCGAAACACGTATTAGATACTTTAAAGGTATCCAAGATCGCAGTGTTATTAATAAGACCGAAGTATATTATAAAGATAATGATTCTAGAGAGAATATAGAAGTACAAAAAGTTGATGGTACAACCACACCATATACGGAGACAATAGACTTCTTTAATTAATTAATAGGTACTATATTATGAGTGATTTAGATAAAGATTATGTACATGTGAGAGATTCTCTGTATGATTTAAGCGAGCAAGGTGAAGAAGCTATTGAGCTTATGATGGAACTTGCTAGAGAATCTGAACATCCCCGCGCATTTGAGGTGTTAGGACAACTAATCAAACAGAAAGCTGATATTAACGACAAGTTAATGAAGCTACACAAATCAAACAAAGAAATTAAAAAGGTGGATGCATTAGATCCAGCATTGCCGAATGCTACTAATAACAATGTGTTTATTGGATCTACTACAGAATTACAAAGAATGCTACATAATGAGAAAGTGATTGATGTTGAACCAGAAGACTGAATCATATCTCGGAAACATTAACGTTAAACGTGATGGTGTTTCACAAGACTGGTCTAAAGAAGACATATTAGAATATCAGAAGTGTATGAATGATTCTGTATATTTTGCAGAAACCTATTGTAAAGTGATATCACTAGATGATGGTTTAGTTCCCTTCAAACTATATGATTATCAGAAGAAGATGTTTAATCATTTTCAAGATAATAGATTCTCTATCGTGCTTGCATGCAGGCAGTCGGGTAAGTCTATATCAACAGTTGCATATCTATTATGGTTTGCACTATTCCACTCAGAACAAACAATCGCTATCCTTGCGAACAAAGGTGCTACAGCTAGAGAGATGCTTATGCGGATCACTCTTATGTTGGAGAACCTGCCGTTCTTTCTCCAGCCCGGCACTAAAGCCTTAAATAAAGGTTCTATTGAGTTTTCTAATAATTCACGATTAATTGCTGCAGCAACATCAGGTTCATCTATTCGTGGTATGTCAATTAACCTACTGTACCTTGATGAGTTTGCGTTCGTAGAAAATGCTACAGAGTTCTATACAAGTACATACCCTGTAATATCAGCCGGTAAAAATACAAAGGTTATTATTACATCTACAGCTAATGGATTAGGTAACATATACCAGAAGATCTATGAAGGTGCATTACAAGGCACTAATGAATTCAAATCATTTAGAGTAGATTGGTGGGACGTTCCAGGCAGAGATAAAGAGTGGAAGCGTATGACTATAGCTAATACGTCCGAACTACAGTTTGACCAAGAATTTGGTAACAACTTCCATGGAACCGGCAATACACTAATTAATGCTGAGACTCTCTTAGCGCTTAAATCTAAAAGGCCTCTATCAGTAACGAATAACGTTAGTATATATGAAGATCCTATTGCCGGACATAACTATATAATGTTTGTTGATGTTGCCCGCGGCCGCGGTATGGATTACTCAACGTTTAATATTATTGATGTATCAGAAAAACCATTTAAACAAGTGGCAGTATTCAGAGATAACATGACAAGTCCTTTATTGTTTCCTGATGTGATATACAAGTATGCTAATCATTACAACGAATGCTATGTAGTTATTGAAAGTAATGACCAAGGTGTTGTTGTATGCAATGGATTATATTATGACTTAGAATATGAGAATGTATTCGTCGAGAATTATACTAAGGCTAATGCTGTTGGTGTTACTATGACTAGGAAGGTTAAACGCATTGGTTGTTCTACAATTAAAGACATATTAGAGCAAAGCAAGTTAGAGATAGTAGACTCCAATACCATACAAGAAATGTCCACATTTATATCTCGTGGTTCTAGTTATGAAGCGGATCACGGCAATCATGATGACTTAATGATGAACCTAGTTATGTTTGGATATTTCACTACAACACCATGGTTCGCAGAGTCTACTGATATAGACATGAAAGGTATGTTATATGCTGAGAAGGTTAGGCATATCGAAGATAGTCTTATCCCTATTGGTGTTATGGGCGATAATAGTCCTGGGGTACATCATCCATTAGGTGATGGCTGGGAAGTATGGAAAGGGTAATAGTTATAAATAACTATATTGAATATAAACGTATTATGAATTTTCTCATTATTATTAATAAAGGTATAAATATATGGCATTTCTAGTCTCACCTGGTGTACAGGTAAAAGAAATAGATTTGACTAATGTTATTCCAGCCACTTCGGCTTCTATTGGTGCTATTGCTGGGTCATTCCAGTGGGGTCCAGTTGATGAAGTTATTACAGTCGGCAGCGAAAAACAATTAGTTAATATCTTCGGACAGCCGAATGACGATACGTTCTCGTATTTCATGGCGGCTCAACAGTTCCTAAGTTACGGTAACACTTTACGTGTTACTAGAGCGGTAGGTGCTTTAGCAAAGAACGCAGCAGACAACACATCGTCTCCAACACTAATTAAAAACGATGATCATGCAGAAACTATTACTAATGTAGCATGTGCAGCTAAATATCCTGGTGTTATTGGTAGTAATATCAGTGTTGATATTTGTACAGCTGATAGTACAGTGTTTGATGATTGGGCGTTTAAAGATCTATTCAACGCGGCACCAACAACTTCAAGTGCAGTGGCAGCTGTTGGCGGTTCAAACGATGAAATGCATGTGGTTGTGTATGATCGTACTGGTGCAATCACAGGTGCGGCTAACACAGTTTTAGAAACATACGAATATGTTTCTCAGGCTTCAGATGCTTATTCATCAGATGGTACTTCTAATTACTTTAAAAATGTAATTAATAGCGGATCAAACTGGGTAAGATTGCTTGGTAATCTTGCAAATTCACATGATGATACATTCCAAACTCCTGCAACTGGTACTACAGATTTAGAGTATACGTTGACAGACGGTTTTATTGTAGCTCATGGAACTGATACGTTCAGAGTATTTGTTGATGGCTCTGAGTTAATCAATGATGATACTACTTCACCACCAACTGTGCATTGGACAGCGCTTACAGACAATACGATTGTTTTGGCTGCTAATCCTGCTAACGATGTTGAAATACTTATTCAACACTCTAAAGATGTATATGCTAATCTTGGAGATACTGCGCAAGACTCTGATGGCTTTGGTGTTAACTTTGATGCTTTAGTTAATGAAACAGGTACAAACGAATTATATACATTCGAATTAACTGATGGTGTTGATGCTAATGTATTGACTCTTGGAGAATTACAGCTTGGTTTTGATAAATTTAGTGATGCTGAAACTATCGAAATTTCATTAATCATGAATGGTAATCCAATGGCTGGATCTGATGCAACTGCTATTTCTAATAAGATCATTGCTATTGCTGATGCACGTAAAGATTGTGTGGCTTTTGTTTCTCCTCCAATCACTTCTACTGTTAATAATGCTTCTGCCGTTACTAAAGTAATTGAATGGGCCGATTCATTAACACATACCTCATATGCATTTGCTGATTCAACAGCAATATATGTTTATGATAAGTACAATGATAAATATCGTTGGTTAGCTGCTTCAGGTGCTATGGCTGGTTTAGCCGCAAACGCCGATATGGTTGCTGATCCATGGTTCTCTCCTGCTGGCTTTAATCGTGGTAATCTTAGAAATGTTACTAAGATCGCGCTTAATCCTAATCAAGCTGGTAGAGATGATTTGTACAAGCGTTCGGTTAACCCTATCGTATCTTTCCCTGGACAAGGTACAGTGTTATATGGCGATAAGACTTTAGAGTCTAAACCATCTGCATTTGATAGAATCAACGTACGTAGATTATTCATTACTCTTGAAAAGGCTATTTCACAAGCTTCTAAAGCGTCTTTATTCGAATTCAATGATGAATTCACTAGAGCTCAATTTAGAAACATGACTGAACCATTCTTAAGGGATATCAAGGGACGTAGAGGAATTACAGACTTTAAAGTAGTTTGTGATGATACTAATAATACTGGTGACGTAATCGATACTAATCGTTTCGTAGCTGATATTTATATCAAGCCTGCACGTTCTATTAACTTTATTACATTAAACTTCATTGCTACTAGAACTGGTGTTGAATTTAGTGAAATCGCTGGAGGTAATTAATCATGGCTATTTTAGGCGTAGACGATTTTAAAGCAAAACTAATCGGTGGTGGTGCAAGAGCTAATTTATTCAAAGCAACGTTAGGTTTCCCTAGCTTTGTTACGGGTGATGTAGAACTTGCTTCATTCATGGTTAAAGCTACATCATTACCAGGATCAACAATTGCTCCTATCCCTATTGCATTTAGAGGTAGACAATTGCAAGTGGCTGGTGATAGAACATTTGAACCTTGGTCAGTTACAATTATTAATGATACCGACTTCTCTCTTTGGAATTCTTTCGAAGCGTGGATGAATGGTATTAACGAGCATAACAATAATACAGGCATGACTAATCCTAGTGATTACATGGCTGATATGGCTGTAGCTCAACTTGATAAAGATGGATCTGAAATAAAGAATTTTAATATTAGAGGTTGTTTTCCTACTGCGCTTAGCGCGATTGAAGTCGGATATGACAATGCTGATACTATTGAAGAGTTCACTGTTGAATTCCAATTACAATATTGGGAATCAGACCAAACTAGTTAAGTAACATAAGTAACATAAAAGGCCTTCGTTGAGGGCCTTTTTTAAATGCTGTATAAATACAACTAGCAACATTTAAAAAAGAAAATTATGCCAGAAAACAATTATAACTTATTCGGATTCTCCTTTAAAAAGAAGAAGATCGAAGATAAAATTAAAGCAAAATCGTTTACACATGAGAACGAGGATGGTTCATATCTAATATCTCCTACAGGTGGATATTTTGGACAATACCTTGATATCTCAGGTGATCAGTTTGTTAATGACGCAGAGCTCGTATTCAAGTACAGAGGTATAGCATCATATCCTGAGATTGATGCAGCTATTGAAGATATTACAAATGAAGCGATTGTAGTATCGGATGATAATAAAATCGTAACGTTGAATTTAGATAATCTAGATCAGCCGGATAATGTTAAAAAGCTCATGATGGAGGAATTTGAAACGGTTCTTAAAACTCTTGATTTTACCAACAATGCATATGACCTATTCAGACGTTGGTATGTAGATGGTCGATTATTCTATCATGTAATAATTGGTGATAAGGATGGTACCGGTATCCAAGAGCTTAAGCTTATTGATCCTACTAAAATACGCAAGATCAAAGAAGTCGTTAAAGAATTAGATCCAGCAACTAATGTTGAGTTAATCAAAGAAGTTGCTGAGTATTACTTATACCAAGATGATGAACTTGTTAATAACTCGGAAGGATTAAGAATCTCGACTGATGCTATTATTCAAGTTAACTCTGGTTTATTGAACGATAAAAGAGATAAGATTATTGGTTACTTGCATAAAGCATTGAAACCTATGAATCAGCTATCTATGATGGAAGATTCAATTGTCATTTATCGTGTTTCAAGAGCACCAGAGCGTCGTATATTCTATATTGATGTTGGTAACTTACCAAAGGGCAAAGCAGAAGAGTACTTAAATAATACTATGAACAAGTATCGTAATAAGATTGTTTACGATTCTGAGACTGGTGCTATTAAAGATGAAAGAAACCATAAATCTATTATGGAAGACTTCTGGTTACCTCGTCGTGAAGGCGGTAGGGGTACAGAGATTACTACATTACCAGGTGGACAAAACCTAGGTGAAATTGAAGATATTGTGTATTTTCAAAAGAAATTATATAGATCTCTTAATGTACCACTTTCAAGATTAGAACAAGACTCTACATTCAATGTTGGTCGTTCATCTGAAATTACTCGTGATGAGTTGAAGTTCCAGAAGTTTATTGATAGAGTTCGTACTAAGTTTGGTGGTTTATTCATGGAAGTGCTTAAGAGACAATTAATACTTAAAAAGATTATTGTACCTTCTGATTGGAAGACTATTAAACATGAGATTGCTATTGAATTTGAAAGAGATAATTACTACGCTGAACTAAAAGAAAGTGAAATCTTTAAAGAACGTATTGAGAATCTATCTATGATCGATGAATATGTAGGTACTTACTTCTCTCAAGAATATGTTAAGAAGAAGATTCTCCAGTTCACAGATGAAGACATTAAAGCAATGGATAAGCAAATGAAAGGTGAACCAGATCAAGATGTTGATGCTGATTTGTATGCATAAAGTTGCATTTTTATAAATATATTATACAAGAAGGATATAAATAATGGATATTAAAGACTTAATTAATAAAATTGGCAGCGGAGATGCACAAGCATCTAACAACGCGTTTAATGATATTATACATCAGAAAATGAATGCAGCATTAGATGTTGAAAAACAAACGATTGCACAAAGCATGTATGGATCAGAAACACCAGTAGAGGAACCAACACAAGATGTTAACGTTTAAAGAATCATTCAGCACTATTGCTGAAGCTAAGATGAAGTTATCATCTGGTGAAAAGGTTGTAAAAGAATTAGACCGTTTAGGTAAAAAGAAAGATGTTAAAGCGGTAATTACGGGTAAGGCAAATAAGTTTATCTTATACGTAGATGAAACAAAACTAGATACCTTTAAATCAGTTAAAGAAGCTGAGAAAGGTTTACAAGAATTTTTAAAGGTAATGGGTGTATGAATAACACAGAACAAGCATATATTGATATGCGTATTAATGCTGTTGAGTTAAACGAGAAGTTTGACGAGAAGAAAGCAGAAAAAACATT
>Ga0233435_1003590_pt1 | contig 11690 bp, 11 predicted proteins | sample SI_122_August201_3_FD_182735 | JGI IMG/M metagenome (GOLD analysis project Ga0233435, IMG submission 182735) | Seawater microbial communities from Saanich Inlet, British Columbia, Canada - SI_122_August2016_135_MG | ecosystem: Environmental > Aquatic > Marine > Inlet | place: Canada: British... | reverse complement strand
TTCTTCAAGGCTATGTAAGCTAGCGCCAGACAAGCTAATCGCTTGTTTACCATCATCGATTAAGTGAATTTGATTAATAGCGAGCGTATTAATAATAACAACCTCCCGATCATATTCATCACCGCTTGGTGAAGACCCTTCAGTTAGACCTGTTTTTGCTGCTTGCATAATAATTATGCAATTAGCTTTAACACAAACCTCAATTAACTTCCATTGTTCTAAAATAGTATTGGGAAACACGACCGCCAATGCTGCGCCATTGCCAGAACGAAATCCACTACGATAATAGGCTGTTTGCGTTAACTTTGTTAGAACTCTCTTATCTCCAACAATGTTACTAAACTGCTGGATTAATTCATTTTTTGTCATTTTATTATTTATTAAATAAATTTATTACGGTTGAAAATCTACTAATTAATATTTTATCAATTGATACTATTAATCGCTTTTAGTACATCTACCGCTTTAATAAGCTTCATGCAATCATGATGCTTCAGGGGGCAAGTACGCTTCATGCATGGCTGACAATCTAAATTTTTCTTTACAATCAGGCTCTTTCCATTCATCCATTGTGAAGTTTCATCACCTCTAGTTGGGCCAAAAATAGATACTGTTGGAATTTGAAAAGCGGCGGCAATATGCATAGAGCCACTATCACCCGTAATAAATAAATCAAGATTTGATATTTGATCAATAAGCCCTGTAATGGTTGTATTGTTCACAAGGTTTTGATAATTATTAACCCTATTTTCAATTAGTGATTTCTCAATATCATTACCAACATCGACTTCACCAGGACCACCAAAGATAATAATATCGTATTCAACAGATAATTCTCTAGCCACTTTGGCAAATTCTTGTGGGTACCAGCGTTTGGCACTACCGTAAGATGCCCCGGGATTTATTCCTAATATTTTCTTCTTGCTTTTAGCGATATTGTATCCATAAATCTGTAATTTCCCCGCTGTTGAATCAATCAACAAGCTATCATTGACAAAATCATTGTATTTTTCTACCTGATGACGATTTTGATATTTGTTTTTATCAAATTGATACTTCTTTTTAGCTGATATTAAAAATTTGAGAAATTTTGAACGTGCCGAACTTCGAAATGAAAAGAACGCATCAAAATTACCTAAATCACGTGATATTTTGTATAAAGACGTGTATTTTTTATCCAAAACGGATGTTTTTATGGCTTTTGGATGATTTTTAAGCGCCTCAATCGAGACAAATGAGCCAATAAATGTAATTTCTACATCATTATAAAAATTAATGATATTTTCAATTGCTGGCGTTACCATAATTGCATCGCCTAACCAAGTGGGTAATTCTATTAAAATTTTCATACAAACATGTCACGTGTGATAATCATAATTCTTATTTATTTTTATGAATTACTCTCGTTATTTCTTTTGCTATCTGTTTATATGCGCTAGAGTTGTAATGATTATTTATACCGCCTTCAAAAAGAACAGAAGGGTCGTTTTTCTTAGAAAATAGATCTTCATGAAGATCTATTAAAGGGATATTTAATTTAGACACAATGCCTCCTATTGAGAGTAATAAGAATAAATATACTATAAATTTTACCTTCGAACCTTGATATGACATTAGTCTAACTTGTATTTATCTATATAATTTTCAACCAAAGACACATCTTGCTGCTTTTTTATTAAAACACAATTCCCTACTACTAGTAAATCCAACTCAGTACCCATAAAGCACCTAAATGCGTCTTCTGGCGTACAGACAATTGGCTCCCCTCTAACATTAAATGAGGTATTTACCACAACTGCACAGCCTGTTTTTTCTTTGAACTTAGTTATTAATGCGTGATACTTTGGATTAGTTTGCTTGTGTACAGTCTGTATTCTTGCAGAATAGTCAACATGTGTAACTGCTGGAATACTTGAGCGTTTAATGTTAAGCTTATCAATACCAAACAAAGATTCTTCTTTTTGCGTCATCTCTATGCGCTTATCTTTTTTTACATCATCAACCAAAAGCATATAAGGGCTATCGTAATCTGCTTCAAACCAGTCTGACAAATCTTCTCTTAGTACCGATGGTGCAAACGGTCTAAAACTCTCACGATACTTAACTTTTAAATTGAGTGTCTTTTGCATCTGTTCTGAGCGAGGATCGCCGAGTATTGAGCGACCGCCCAATGAACGCGGTCCAAATTCCATTCTATCTTGGAACCAGCCGATTGCTTTGCCATCTGCTAGTGCTTGAGCCGTCTGTTCAATCATCTCATCTTCAGCAACTGTATCAAATTTAGCGCCACAAGTTAACAGTTCTTTTTCAATTGCATCTTGCTTGTATGCTGGCCCAAGATAAGAGCCTTGCATAGCATCATTAGGATTAACTACTCTTGGATTGTTAAGCTCTTTATGCCATACCGCCAATGCTCCACCTAACGCGCCACCAGCATCTCCCGATGCGGGTTGAATCCAAATCTCTTTAAAAGCCTTATTTCTGAGTATTTTTCCGTTAGCAACACAATTAAGCGCAACACCGCCAGCCATACATAGATTTGGAATATTGTATTCATTTGCTAACGCCCTGGTCATTGTTAGCACAACCTCCTCAGTCACAGCTTGCACTGATGCTGCAATATCCATATGAAACTGTGTTAATTTATCAGTATCTGGCTTTCTCACTGGCTCACCAAACAAATCAGCAAACTTTTGATTAACCATAGTTAATCCAGTTGCATAATTAAAATAAGACTGATCAAGACGGAATGAACCATCTTCTTTTAAATCAATTAATCTATCTAAGATTAGATCTTTATATTTAGGCTCTCCATAAGGTGCTAAACCCATTACTTTATACTCACCACTATTAACCCTAAAGCCTGTGTAGTAAGTAAATGCTGAGTAAAGTAAACCTAGTGAATGCGGGAAGTGAATCTCTTTCACTATGTTAAGCTCGTGCCCTTTGCCAATAGCAACGGTAGTGGTTGCCCATTCACCCACACCATCAAGTGTAAGTACTACCGCCTCTTCAAAAGGGGATGCATAGAATGCACTAGCCGCATGACTAAAGTGATGTTCGCCAAACATTAATTTGTTATCGTCAAAGTTTTTATCAACTTTTTTAATTTCTTTAATAAGCATATCTTTTAAGAATAGTTTCTCACGCAGCCAAACTGGCATCGCCATTCTAAATGACTGTAAACCTTTAGGTGCGAAGGCAACATAAGTTTCTAATAAGCGCTCAAACTTTAAGAAAGGCTTATCATAAAAAGCAATATAGTCCACTTGCTCTAATGATAATTTAGCTTCTTTTAAGCAATAGTTAATTGCATTGATTGGATAGGATGGATCATGCTTCTTACGAGTAAAACGCTCTTCTTGGGCAGCAGCAATTATCTTGCCATCAACTATCAGTGCCGCAGCACTATCGTGATAAAAGGCAGAGATTCCTAATATAGCTGTCATTATCTAGAATAAGGTATAGACAAATGGCGCAACAGCAGAGCCTTGACTTAGTATAATCAATGTACCAAATAATGCCATCATAAGCATTATTGGAAGTAACCAGAACTTCTTTCTAGCACGCATAAAATTCCACAATTCTTTAATAAAAGACATATTCTAAACTCCTAAAATTGATTTTTCATTGAACCCATAGGTTCGCTACGCTCTATCCAATACGACTTAGCATTTTTATCTAACTTTTGTTTAAGTAAATCTTTACCCATTAGGCGCATAATTAGGCCAGTAGGCAATACAGTTAAAAAGTACACGAGTGCCATTACTATAGGCGCAACAATAGATCCAAGTAATATACCAAACTTAAACCAAAGTTTGTTTGGAAGTGACAATGTATTTGGTGCTACATAGGCTAGAAATAAAAATATAGCTGATGCGATTATTGCCCAAAGGAGAATATCTTCAGAATTAGCTAGAGGGTATAAGGCAACTATTGAGAATACGATTGAAAAGACTATGCCAAATGATTTTGGTGAAGATTGTTCGGTAGGAATGTGGGCAATTGATTCAGACACTAGATGTATTCTTTTAATAATTTATAATGAATTTTACTAAAATCACAGCCTAATATCCTCTCAATTTTAATTAAAAATCGATGTTTTTTTTGCTTTTTAGTTAACTGGTAATTGGGACTGGCTTGATAGATGCCATTCTCCTTTGGTATCCAGCCACTCACTACAGCAGGATGCGAGCCATTAAATTCATTAATAATTTTTTGATCTATTTGAGAATAATCTATTTTTACAGGTTTAGACCCCCAATATTTATTCACCTTTTGACTTTTTAAGGTCATTTGCTCTTCACTACGAACCCAGCCATAATGATAACAGTGCACCCCAGTATGTTTGGCTTTTGGATATCTGCCCCTCTTATTCTTATCAAGCACAAGCCAAAATAAGCCATCTGGCGCATATGATCTGACCGAATTTTTAATAATTCTAGCTTCTGACCGGTACCATCCAGGAGAATCAAGATAACTATTTGCATTGCCATAAAAATGATAAAAATCAAAGACTAGCGCTTCCACTTCGGGATTATCTACATGTGTTTGCATTGACGCTCTGATTTTATCTAAATCATCTTCATGATAAACTTCATCGCCTTCAATATAAAATGCCCAATCCCCTGTACAATTAAACTGAGCAATCATCTTCTGCTGACCATAAACATAACCACGATCATGCATATTGTCATTCCATATTGACTGAATGATACGAATTTTTGGATTTTTTATTGATTGTATAAGTGCTAAAGTATCGTCCTCACTGTCACCAACATTGATGACAAATTCATCAACAATTGAAAGGATAGATTGAATAGATTGAATAAAAGGATAGCCTAATATTTGTCCATTTTTGATAAAAGTAAAAGCACTGACTTTCATAATTTTATTTGCGTGTTACCCGATAACCCTCAATGAATAGTTCATCGATATTGCAATCAATAAAATCAACTACTGCATCATTAGGGGTTCTTACGATTGTTCTGCCATGTAAATTGAAAGAGGTATTAAGACTAACACCATAGCCGGTAATATTTTTAAGCTCTTTGAGATATCGATAATAGTTAGGATTGTCCTGCTCTTCTACAAATTGAGGTCTGGCTGTACCATCCACATGCACTGCACAAGGCAAATTCTTAATATGATCTTCTTTCATTCTAAAGGCAATGGCCATATGCTTATGAGGAAAACTCTGCTTAAATAACCTTTCTCGCTCCTCTTCTAGAATTGAAGGACAAAATGGCTGATAAGAGGGACGACGTTTAACTGTTGAGTTAATTCTTTGTCTAGTGTCTTCCATCATGGGGTTGCCAATAATAGAACGATTTCCTAGCGCCCTGGGGCCGAACTCCATCTTGCCGTGAAATAAAGAGCAGATCTTGCCTTCAGCAACAGATTTTGCAGCCTCTTCCGGCCAATTGCTCTCTAAATCTTCAACAATTATATTATCAAAACTATCGAGCGCTAATTTGACCTGCTTGCGAGAGTACTCATCTCCAAAAAATGGCATTATATGATTTTTTAGCCAATCAAGATTTTCACCCAAATCCAATGCTGTTAAAATTGCACTACCTATTGCTAGGCCATCATCACCCATGGCAGGCATTACATAAATATTTTTAAAATTAGTTCTTTCATAAATATTTAAGCTCATAATGATATTAGCAGCAACGCCGCCAGAAAGACATAAATTTTGAACTGGATATTGGCTATAAGTTACATTTAAATATTCAACAACTGTATCTTCAAGATAGGTTTGTATTACTGCACAAAAATTTTCATCGCCAATTTTATTACGCTGATCCTTAAGCCAATCTAATGTATAAAATGGAATTATTTTTTCCTTATCATACTTAATGCTTAAGCTACTTTTATCAATTTTAGTGATGCCTTTTAGTTGTGCTAGTAATACCTTATCAGCCTTACCAAAGGCTGCTAAGGCTTCAACTTTACCCTCGTCACTATTTGGCCTTAAATCCATTGCTTTGGTAAAATAATTGTATAACCTGCCAATAGACAAAAACCAATCATCCTTACCTAAAAAATCTGCTGTAGATTTTCCAATTAGCTTATATTCTTTACCATTAGTAAATAAAAACATTTTACTAAAGTAGCCATCCCCTTGACCATCTAGGGTGAGTGCTATTGCTTTTTCTCCATTAAAACTTGATAAATAATATGAAGGAATGGCATGACATAAATGGTGGTCATAAAAGAACACTTCTTTAGGGTTAATATTATGTTTCGAAAAATTATCTTTTATATATCTGGTAAATGCTAATTTATTTGTTTTTGGCGTCTCTTTAACCAACGCCCTTTTATATTTTGCGGTGTAATATGACTTAACTGCTGAAAAATTGGTAAATAATGCCTTAAAAATTAGACGATTTTTCTCTTTTCTTGATATAGATAAATCTTTAATAAATTTAGGTTGAATAATCGACCTGATAGATTTTTCAATGTCCTTATTGTAGGTCATTTTTTCTCTTAGCTCACCATCATAGCCTTTATCTTCAAAATCACTATAAGAGTGCGCAACATAATCTACATTATGAAACTGATATTTTTCCAGTATAGGAGTGATATCCATATTATCATGCTTGATTCTGGTAACCCTCTCTGTACTCATGGCAAAAATACTTTTCTTCTGGGTATCTAATGCGCACAATGCGCTATCATGCCCACAATATTTAGTTCCAATAATTACCATTATTCAATCTCTTTAATCAACTCTAAACTACTTTGAACAACATCATACACACTGTAGCCTTGTATGGTCTCTTTATCATTAGAAAATACCGACTTGTTTAACAATGATTTTGGCGCCCACAACCTGTAATTATTCTTATTTGCAGTGTAGATTGAAACAGACGGAATATTGAAAGCAGATGCGATATGAATTATCGAGGTATCGGGAGATATAACTAAATCTAGCTCTGAGATAAGGGCTGATACCTCAAGTATTGAAAAATATGATGACACTACATAATTAAGCCCCATATATTTTATTAATTTTTCTATCTTTCCTTCATCACCTGGTTTGGAGAGGATAATTATCAAAATCTTTGCATTCTTTTGATAAATTCCTTGACATATAGCCCTTAAATTATCAGGGTTAATTTCTCCATTGTGACTATAGCCCTCTAAATTAATGCCAATTTTTATTTTTTCAGAAGATGTATTTTTAATGAAATTTTTGGCAATGCCCCTTTGATTATCACTAAGAAAAATATCATATTTAGATGATTTCGATTTTAAATTAAAAACACCCAGAGTTTCTAGACATATATCACTCCAATGATCTTTTTTATTTTCTTTAGTATAAAAATCATACACCTTTAGCTTTTCTGCATCAACATTGTATCTGCCATACTTCTTGAAAACTGACGCAACAAGTTTAGGTTTGATAATTTTGGTAATAAGTATAGCGCGAGTAACTACTTTTGCTTCAAATTCAAAACATACATCGAATTTACGCTTTCGTAATTTAAATAAAACTGGAAGGAGCTTTAACCAATTATTGGTATAAGTGTATATATTGTCAATATAAGGGTTATTACTCAATATAGCCTTATTAACACTACTTGCTAATACAGAAATACTAATATGGGGATAAGATTTTTTCAACTCTCTAAATACTGGCGTACAAACCACCATATCTCCAATTTTGTCGTACTTTAAAAAGATTACACTATCAATTCCATTTGCATCAATAACAGAAATCTGACTTCTGACTAAAGATGTTAAAAAAATACCTTTTATAGTTTTAATTAACGACATGAATAAAATTAATGCTCAACTTTTTTTAGCATGTCTAAACCAAACCTAACAACATCAGCAACACTATAATCATATAATCCGTGTTTACTTTTAGCAAAAACTGTTCTATTTAAGGTTGATGTAGGTCTCCATAGCCTGTAGCTATCAGGATTATTCTCATGTATGGATACTACTGGCTTGTCAAATGCCGATGCAATATGAACAATTGATGTATCAGGTGTAATAATTAGGTCTAGTTGCTGTATTAATGCGGAGACATCAAGAATTGTATTTGTTTTGTAGCTTTCGATAACATAATCAAGATTCATATCAATTACTTGATTGCTAATAGCGTGTGAATTTTCAGGTGTGGATAGAATGATGATTTGAATATTCTCATTGCCCTTATAAAGGCCTTCGCAAATCTCCTTTAATTTATCGAATTTTATTCTTTTATCAACTATAGCACCTTCAACATTAATACCAATTATTTTTTTATTATGAAAACCTTTTAAAAAATTTATTGCACATTGCTCTTTCTCTCTGGTAAGAAATAATTCATATTTTTTTGACTTCGCCGAAACTCCTAATGGAGATAGCACCGACAACCAAATATCTCTAAAATGCGCACTCTTTGGCCTTTCAGTGTAAAAATCATACAATGTTAGCTCGTTACCCTTGACGCCATACCTTCCATCTTTTTTCACAGAAATTATTGCTTTTGGTTTGATAATTTTTAATCGTATTATGGCATGTGGCACTACAGAATGATCAAATTCTACACAGACATCAAAATTTTTCATTCTCAATTTTAACAAAGTAAAAAGATCACTAAATAAATTATTTTTATAGTTGGTTTCTATCACATCAATATGGGGGTTATTGACTAAAACACCCTTATTAATTTTGCTAGCCAATACTGTAATAGTTACATTGGGATTCGCAAGTTTTAGCTCTCTAAAGACAGGAGTAGTTACAACCATATCTCCAATTCGATCATAACGAAAGAATAGAATTGTTTTTGCCTGCTTAATATCAAAACTAGCTGGACTCTTCCTTGTTAGCAGTCTTAATAGATAGGCTTTAAAAGGTTTTTTACTCGTTGCCATAAATTAGTCTTTAATTTTGGTTATCATCTCTAAACTAGCTCTTACAATCTCATCGACACTATAGTCAAATAATCCATGCTCGCTCTTGGAAAATACTGTTTTATTCATAGTTGAAGTTGGCTTCCAGAGTCTATAGCTGTCTAAATTATTTTCATGTATTGTTACTAATGGCTTATTAAAAGCAGATGCAATATGAACAATTGATGTGTCGGGTGTAATAATTAGGTCTAGTTTCTGTATTAATGCAGAAACATCCAATATAGAAAAATAAGATGGGATGACAAAATCAAGCCCTAATTCGACTAATAAATGATCAATTTTTTGCTTTTGATTGGGTGAGGCTAATATGATAATTTTGATATTTTGGTAACCTTTATGTATTCCCTTGCAAATTTGCCTTAGTTCTTTTAGTTGGATTTGTTTTTCCTGAAAAGAACCCTCCAAATTTATGCCTATTTTTAATTCTTTATCAAAATGAGAAAGAAATCCTTGAGCCTTTTCTCTTTCATGTTTACTTAGAAATAAATCATATTTTTCAGAAACTGGATTAATACCAAAGAAAGTCAGAGTTTGAAGCCATATTTTTCCAAAATTATCTTTTTTATTTTTTAACGTATGAAATTTATAAAGCTCTAATTCACTGCCTCTTGTGCCATACCTACCATCTTTATGTATAGAAAGAACCACTTTTGGATTTATTATCCTAAGTCTAAGAATAGAATGATAGACAACCGAATGTTCAAGCTCAATACAAACGTCGAATTTCTTTCTCCTTAAAAAGAATAGCGTTTTTAAATCGTTAATGAGATTATCTTTATTATTAATGAAAATATCTTTAATATATGGATTGTATCTAATCACGCCTTGGTTAGCATTGCTCGCTATAACTGAGATATCGATGTTGGGATATGCTAACTTTAATTCTCTAAAGATGGGTGTAGTTACAAGCATATCACCGATTCTATCATACTTTAGAATAAGCACTTTCTTCACCTTGCTAAGATCGAGAGGTTTGTTATTTTTTTTAGTTAGTAACTTTAAAAGGCGAGCTTTAAATCGTTTTTCTTTGTGTGGCATATGGATACAATGATTTATTTTTTAATCTTTTAAATATTTATTAATGCCATCATCGCACCAATTCAATCGATTGGCAATACTATATTGTAATATAGCATCATTACCATGTAGCCTCCCCCTAGAGCTTTCATGATGAAACAAATGGTATTGAATGGCCTTAAAACGTAATGTTTTACGAAAAACTCCATAATTAAATAATCTCACAACAAATTCACTGTCTTCCCTACCCCAGCCTTCAAAATTTTCATTAAATCCATTAACTGAAATGCAATCACTCTTAAAGAAAGACATGTTGCATGTCTTTATACCTTTAAGATGTGTTTTTTTAGAAGAGAAAATTCTAGATAATTGATTAGAATACAAGCTGTTCTTTTGATTTTTAAGTCCATTATCAAGAAAATAAAAATAGGTTGTTTGATTATTTATCGCCAAATCAGTTCTTTCTTTTGTCAATAAAGATCGCTTACCCTGGATGAGATATCCTTTTTGCGCATGCTCGAGATGATCTGCAACAAAATGAGTATGGAGCACCATATCGCCATCAATCAACACTATATATTCTTGTGTTGAAGTGGCAATGGCCTTATTTCTAGATTTTGCAGCCCTAAAACCCTTGTCTTCTTGCCAAGAATGCTGAATATTTAAAATATTTTTACTCTGAAAATTATCAATAATAGCTTGAGTTTTATCATCACTACCGTCATCAGCAATAATAACTTCTGCAGGTAATACAGTTTGTCGTTCCACACTTAATAATACTAATTCGAGTGCTTTGGGGCGATTGTATGTCGTTATTATCAAACTGCATTTCATTTATTACATGCCTTATGGATCAAGAATTTAGGTAACATTTAACCACAATTAAACACCAAAAAAAATGCATGTATAAAATATCTGCCTATATTATTACTCACAATGAAATTGATAAAATCACTGACTGTATTAACAGTGTTTTATGGGTAGATGAAATTATTGTTATTGATTCTCATAGTACTGATGGTACCACTGAAATAGCTGAAAAATTGGGGTGCAAAGTCATTCATATTCCATTTGAAGGGTATGGGAAACTTAGAAATGAGGCAATTAAACACTGCTCAGGCGAATGGATTCTAAGCTTGGACTCTGATGAGAGGTGCACAACAGAGTTTCGTGACGAGGTCATGCATATCACGGAAAATAGCAACTATGATATTTACAAAGTACCTAGAAAGAATTACTTTATGGGTCGGTGGATAAGACACTCCGGTTGGTACCCCAACTTTAGACAACCACAACTCTTTCGCAATGGAAAAATGTCTTACACTTTGGATCCTGTCCATGAAGGGTATGTTAAAAATAGTAACAAAGATGTTCAAACTACTAGAAGCTTTATCTGGCAGTTCCCCTTCAAGAACACCGAAGAAATTATGCATAAAGCCAATCGATATTCAACATTAGGCGCAAGAAAATTAAATTCAAAAGGTACTGTAGGTAGCGTTAATAAGGCTTTCTTTCACGGTCTCTGGGCTTTTATAAAGCACTATATTTTTAAATTTGGATTCTTAGATGGCGGTGCAGGGTTTGTTATTGCCTTTGGTAATTTTGAAGGAACTTTTTACCGATATCTTAAACTGTCAGAAATACAATTCAAATGGGAAAAACCTCCAACAATAAATCCTATTAACAAGGCTAGTTAGATGTTTAGGAATTTATAGGCATTATCATATTGAGTTAGAATACTTTCAACTGAAATTTTCTTAA
>Ga0233435_1003581_pt1 | contig 11706 bp, 9 predicted proteins | sample SI_122_August201_3_FD_182735 | JGI IMG/M metagenome (GOLD analysis project Ga0233435, IMG submission 182735) | Seawater microbial communities from Saanich Inlet, British Columbia, Canada - SI_122_August2016_135_MG | ecosystem: Environmental > Aquatic > Marine > Inlet | place: Canada: British... | reverse complement strand
CATTTGAATTGCAGCGATAGAGCGAATATGTTCACGCCCTAAAGCATGGAAAACCACGGACTCGTCAACCCTGTTAATAAATTCAGGCTTGAAGTTTTGCTGCACCACATCCATCACCAATGCTTTTATGGTTTCACTATCAGAGTGCACATGCTCCTGAATTAATTGTGAGCCAATATTGGATGTCATCACAATGACCGCATTACGAAAATCAACTGTGCGACCCTGGCCGTCCGTTAGGCGCCCGTCGTCCAACACTTGCAATAAGATGTTAAATACATCTGGATGGGCCTTTTCAATTTCATCCAACAAAATCACTGAGTATGGTTTACGCCGAACAGCCTCGGTTAAGTAACCCCCCTCTTCGTAACCCACATAACCTGGAGGTGCGCCCACTAAACGTGCCACTGAATGTTTTTCCATAAACTCAGACATATCAATCCGAACCATGGCCTCTTCCGTATCAAACATAAAAGAGGCAAGGGTCTTACATAGCTCTGTTTTACCCACACCCGTTGGCCCCAGGAACAAAAACGACCCAATCGGTTTGCTTGGGTCTGACAAACCAGCTCGAGAACGGCGAATCGCATTACTCACCGCAACCACACCTTCACGCTGGCCAATCACCCTGACTTCTAATTCTTCCTCCATCCGCAATAACTTGTCTCGCTCTCCTTCCAGCATTTTAGCGACAGGAATACCGGTCCATTTGGCGACAATTTCGGCGACCTCATCTTCCCCAACTTTATTTCTTAGCAAGGTCAGTTTGCTGTGATCCACTTTATTTTCTTCTTGAAGGCATTTTTCAAGCTCAGGTATTTTGCCGTACTGTATTTCCGACATGCGCGTTAAATCACCCACACGACGAGCAGTCTCTAGCTCATGCTTTAACCTTTCTAGCTCTTCTTTGGTATGATTATTACCCTGTAATGTTGCTTTCTCTGCTTTCCAGACATCACTTAAGGCAGCATATTCCTTCTCTGAGCTGCTCACGTCTTCCTCAAGGTCGGATAACCGCTGCACCGAGGCATCATCAGATTCTTTCTTTAACGCCTCGCGTTCTATCTTAAGTTGAATTAAGCGTCGATCTAGCCTGTCCATCACCTCTGGCATAGAGTCAATTTCCATTCTAATGCGACTGGCAGCCTCATCGATTAAATCGATGGCTTTATCGGGTAATTGTCGTCCTGAAATATACCGATGAGATAAAGTTGCGGCAGCAACAATGGCAGGGTCTGAAATATCAACCCCATGATGCACTTCATAACGCTCTTTAAGCCCTCGTAATATTGCAATCGTACTTTCTACGGAAGGCTCTTCGACAAGCACTTTTTGGAAGCGGCGCTCTAGTGCAGCATCTTTTTCAATAAACTGACGGTACTCATCTAAGGTTGTCGCACCAACACAATGTAGCTCTCCTCTGGCTAACGCAGGTTTGAGCATGTTACCGGCATCCATCGCGCCTTCAGCTTTACCGGCGCCCACCATCGTATGTAGCTCATCAATAAAAAGAATCACCTGGCCTTCTTGCTTCGCCAAATCATTTAAGACCCCTTTTAAGCGCTCTTCAAATTCCCCTCTAAATTTAGCCCCAGCGATTAATGCCCCCATATCTAACGATAACAGGCGCTTACCTTTAACCCCGTCTGGCACTTGGCCATCGATAATACGCTGTGCAAGTCCTTCCGCAATGGCGGTTTTACCCACACCTGGCTCACCAATTAACACCGGATTATTTTTTGTTCGACGTTGCAATACCTGAATGGTTCGGCGAATTTCGTCATCTCGACCAATCACAGGGTCTAACTTTCCTTGCTCTGCTCGCTCGGTTAAGTCGATGGTAAAGCGCTCTAGCATTTGCCGCTGATCTTCCGCATTTGCATCATCCACTGTTTGCCCACCTCGTACGGCATCTATTGCTTGGGTGATATTGTCTTTGGTCGCGCCTGCTTGCTTTAATAAATCCGTTAAGGTGTCGGAGACTTCTAAGGCTGCAAGAATAAAAAGCTCACTGCTGATAAATTGGTCTTTGCGCTTTTGCGCTAATTTATCCGTTATATTGAATAGCCGGTTTAACCCATTGGACACTTGGACATCACCGCCAACACCTTCAACACCAGGCAGTTGCTCCAATGCCTGATTGAGTGAGTTAGCCAGTTGATTTACATTGATTCCCGCACTCGTAAAGAGTGGGCGAATACTCCCCCCATCCTGACTCATCATCGCCACCACGATATGAATGGGTTCTATAAATTGGTGATCTCGGCCGACAGCAAGACTTTGCGCGTCTGATAAAGCGTCTTGAAACTTAGCCGTTAATCGGTCTGTTCTCATTGTTCTCTCCCAACAAAATAATGTCATTACAAGTAAGGTGGGATTAGAGCAAGGCTTTTTCAAGCCCTATTGAAGCTTAATTATGACGGTTCACCACAATCAATCGCGCACGACGAAACCGTCCAGTCGCGCCCATTTACCCTCTAATAAGAAAAAAGCATGTTTACAATGGTAACGCTACTTTTTAACGCCTTTTCGAGGGAAAACGAACCTTTTATGGCTAACTGACACCTAAATCGAGGTATGAACGGGCAATTTTCTCAATTGCCACCACAAATACTGCGGTTCTAAAATCGACGATTTTATCACTACTGTGCAGTTTCGCCCTGATTTCTTGGTAGGCAAGACGCATCGTGTCCTCCAACCCAGAACGCACTAAATCGAGTTCACCTGCACCCCGAATAATCTCTTCTCGCATCCAGTCAGGCACTGGTTTTTCACTCATCCCTTCAATCGCAGAGACAATATGTCGACCACGCGACTCATCAAAGCGCCGCTCAATTCGACCAAAACGAATGTGAGATAAATTTCGCACCCACTCAAAGTAAGACACAGCAACACCACCCGCATTCACATACGCATCCGGTAACACCACAATGCCCTTTCGCTTCAGCACTTGATCCGCTTCAAAGGTCACAGGGCCATTGGCCGCTTCAACCACGAGTCTCGCTTTGATTCGGTCGGCATTGCCAACATCAATGACACTTTCCAATGCGGCAGGGATTAAAATATCACATTCCATTTCAAGTGCCGCGGTACCTGCTTCATCAAAATTGGCTTCCGGGAATCCATTGACGGTTTTATGCTCAACCACATAGTCATACAGTGCTTGAATATTTATCCCCGCAGGGTTTTCAACCACGCCATCACGCTCAATCACAGCTATGATTTTAGCGCCACTTTCTTCCTGTAAAAATTTAGACGCATGGTAACCCACATTACCAAGCCCTTGAATAATAATCGTTTTTTCTGACAGACCACCTTCTAACCCGGCCATTTTTACATCATCAGGATGACGGAAAAATTCTTCAATCGCATACTGAACCCCTCGGCCTGTAGCCTCAGTTCGCCCTTGTATGCCACCATGTTCAACAGGCTTCCCTGTGACACAAGCAATGGCATTAATGTCTTCAGGGAATAATTGTTTGTAAGTATCTTGAATCCAAGCCATTTCCCGTTGCCCAGTTCCCATATCAGGTGCAGGTACATTGGTTGATGGGCTTAAAAAACCTTTTCGCGCCAACTCTTTCGCAAAACGTCGAGTAATGGCCTCCATTTCACCTCGGGAATACTGATTAGGGTCAATCCGTAACCCGCCTTTGGAGCCGCCAAATGGCACGTTAACAATCGCGCATTTGTAAGTCATTAACGCAGCTAGCGCTTCAACTTCTTCAATATCGACTTCAGGTGCATATCGAATACCACCTTTTGACGGCAACCGGTGAGTACTGTGCACGGCACGCCAGCCAGAAAACATCTCAATTTTGCCACGAATTTCCACGGGAAAACTCACCTGGAGAATCGCATTACAACTTCGAATGGCTTCAGCAATACTAGGGTCTAAATCCATCGCTTGTACTGCTTGCTGAACCATTTGATCAACACTTTGCTTAAACCCTAAACCACTCATATCACCTCCTACGCATTTTCATTAATCTAGGATATATACCTATAAGAATAGTTTAGCAGTAATGTAATATTTTACCTCGGAAGGTCGCATTACAAGCTTGAAGTTACTCACTCCTAGGCTATACCTATACTATATAGGAGCACACATGAATCAGCATTTAAATCAATCTCTCAGCAGTTTACTCAACACGCTACACTAGGCACACGACCATAAACACTTGCCTAACTTGGTACAGAAAAGCATTGAACCTCTGGTTTTTCCACCCAGGCAAATTTCCCAATTGCTGAACCATGTCGCCAATATCCCTGAAAATATACAAGCACAATTTGGGCAAACAATTGCGGCATTAAACAGCTTATTGTCCGACCCTACGCAAGCTGAGCATGATATTGAGGAGTTATCCGGTTGGATTTTGCAACTTCGCGCACTCATCAATCAAACTAAAGAACACACTAAGTCGCAGCCACCCACGCTATACAACCAAGGTTTCCAAGTCGCTTTTTATGACTTAACTCAAACTGCTGATCAAGCTGCTTTTACCACGGTACTCGCCACCAATGATTTTAATTTGATCTGGCACTTTGATGCGGATCACTTTGACCCGGACCAAGAAATTGATTTTTTTGTTCTAAGGTCAAATCAGCTAACAACCATAAAACCGTTTATTCAACAGCTCAAAAGAAAACACCCTAACATCCCTATTACTGTTTTATCTGAAGGGACAACCAGTGAAAAACTGGGTATTTTAAAAATGGGTATACAGGCAATTTTGCCTTTTAAGAGCAACCCCATTGACTTGTTATCTCATTTATTTCAACACCGAGATCGCTCTCAGTTTTGTCGATTGCTAATGATCGGCGACTGCAGCTATCAAGCCATGAAAAATGACACAATTCACATCACTCAGTGGCCAGAAATCCCCGAGTCATTAAACGAGCTACGCAGTATTTACCCCGATGTTTGTTTAATTGCCAGCAACATCCAAAGCACAACAGGCTTTGAACTCGCCCAGCTCATTCATGCTGAACCGAAGTTCACCATGCTACCGATTTATATTGCGAATAATGGTGACACTAAAAACCAATCATTAGCACCTTATGTTCATATCCTCCATTCAGATAACCCAGACGAGGTCATCCCCCTCTTTTTACAAAGTGCCGCCCAATACCGCACAATGAGTCAAAGAGCCATTTTTTATAAACGTATTGACCCTACGACTGGGTTACTCAGGCCTAAGTACTTTAGCCATCAATTTCATGACTTTGTGCATCACGCTCAAGGTAAGTTAAATGCCACCATCATGATTAGCCTAGAAAGCTACTCATTTTTACTACAAGCCATTGGCATTAACCGAATTGAATCTTTGCACTCTCAAATCGCATTGAGAGTCCAAGGTTTACTCAACAATAATGAGTTTGCTTGCCGCTATACCGATCGCCAGTTTTGCATTGGTTTAGTCAATACGGAGTTTGACCGTATTCACCAGTTAGCAGGCTTATTGCTAGAGGCTGTTCGTAATAAGCCCTACCAAATCGCCCACCATATGATTAATGTCGCCGCACATGTTGGCCTTTCAGCCGTGGAGAAAGAGGCCTCCGAGATTGCCATCGCTAATGCGCTACAAATCAGCACCCAAGCCATCCATAAAGACATCGATATTTTGTCCCATGGCTCACTAGTCCATCTTGAGAAATTAGAGAAAATTGATGATTTATGGGGCAAAAGGATTAAGCAAGGTTTTGAAAAAGATAAATTTTTTCTCGTATTTCACCCAATCATTAGCTTGTTAGGGGATGATTTACCACGCTACGAAACACTATTGCGGCTCAGAGAAGGCATGGACATCTTCCCTCCCATTCAATTTTTGGATGCGCTAGCCGCTCAAGACAAAATGACCGAGATCGACCGTCTTGTCATTCAGAAAAGCATCAAGAAAATTACTGATACCCAAGATATCGTGCAGCTGTTCATCAAAATTTCTCTGCCGTCCATGCGGGATAGTACCTTTATCCCTTGGCTTGAAGAGACCTTAAAAGCGAGTAACATTAATCCAACGGCACTTATTTTTGAGCTATCTGAGAAGTCTGTGTTCGATGATTTTGAGCGCACGAAAAAATTTGCATCCGGATTTCGCTTGCTTCAAGTGGGTCTTTCAATTGAACACTTTGGGGTACATCAAGATTCTTTAGAGCTTTTGAGCAATTGCCCAATTGAGTTCATTAAATTAGATAAATCGTTGACCTATGGTATTGCGAGTAGCCCTGAACACCAAATCCTGGTGAAAAAAATCACGAGATACGCAGCAGAGAATCACTCTCGCATCTTGGCATCGTATGTCGAGAGCACTAAGTCACTCTCATTATTGCTAACACTGGGTGTCAGCTATATCCAGGGGAATTTCTTACAACAGCCTACTGAAGCACTTGATTACGACTTCAATTACGATTTATAGCGCTGTCGCAACAGGTGCGGATAAAAACTGGTTAACCCGATCAACCAGCTCCTCAACGGGTTGTTTACGACAAGTCATTGGGGCAGAACAGGCGACAGATGCGCCACCTGGCATCCATACTTTTTTATCAACATCACTAGACATCACTTTGACCGGAAATAATAAGACACTTTGGTGAGAGACAAGACGCACAATGGTTTCTCGTAATGACGTATTTGTTTCACCACAGCCCAAGCAGCCAGCTTGAAAACAGGCAACAACTTCCCCTGCTTTTGTTGCGGTTAAAACGGCTCGAATGACCTCTTCATCCGTGTTTGAGCTAACCTCAATCGCACCAAATGCCACGAACAATTTGTTCAACCATTTTTTCTGATACATTTTTGTGGGGACTAAAAAGCGAATCGGGCGGTCAGTGGCAGCAATGAGCAGCAATGGGTCTAACCACGTTTGTTGGTGCGATAAGATAATGCCACCGCCATGCAAAGGTAAATCTGGCTTTTGTAAATGCCCTTTCTTGTAGCCTGAAGCAACCAGACGAATAGTACCATCCACAATCCAGAACCAAGAAGGACCCCAGTCTACTCGGTGTGCTTTGTAAGCACTCCAAACAAACAATACCATTAAGATAGTGAGAACGGAGAAAAATAGAATGGTAAACATACGCTTGGCTCCAATAGTAACGGGGTTAGGCTATGAGTTGAGTGTGCCACTCACGGCCATAAGCCTCCAGAACTAAAGGACAAACGGTCATTTTTTTGGTTTAGGCTTGTATACTTTACGATCAAAGATGTCATTTCGGCGACTAACGACCCGATCTAAAAACAATAAACCGTCAAGATGGTCTAACTCATGCTGCACTGCGCGTGCTTCATAACCGGACATTTCAAAGTTAAGCTCGTTACCTTCAGGATCAAAAGCTTCTAAGGTGATTTTTTCTGCCCTAACCACATTACCGGTATAGTCCGGCACGGATAAACACCCTTCTCGACCCAGCTTAAACCCATCCCATTCTGTGATTTCAGGGTTGATCAATACCAGATGCCCATGATTTTTAGTTTTTTTACGACCAGACACATCCACAATACAGATACGTTGAAAATGGCCTACTTGAGGTGCGGCAATGCCCACCGCTCCTGGCCCAACACCCAGCGTGTCTTCAAGGTCGGCAATAAAGTCCCATAAAGTTTGATCAAAGTGTTCCACTTCAAGTGATTTTTGGCGCAAACGCTCATCGGGATAAGACAGTATTTCTAAAGAAGCCATGCCTACCCCACCAACGTTTCAATATCCATCACTTGAATTTCGATGCCATCTCGATTCAATGGCGCCAGCTTATCCACCAAATCATCGGTTGAATTGGTGGCAACACCTTCTATATGCATGATGTAGATAGGTGCCTGTGCTGTGCCACCCACGTCAGATTCAAGGTCAACAATGTTAACGCCTTGTTCGGCTAACACGCCTGTCACTTCCGCAACGATCCCTGCGCGGTCTGTGCCTAAAACGGTCACTCGAACATTAGGCTCCACATGCTGGTGCAAACCACCACTGACTTCAACACTGTGTACACAAAGCCCCATTTTGTCTTTAATTATGGCAATCGCATCATCACCATTTTTATTCTCAGGGTGGCTGATCATGAGCATGACGGTAAAGTTGCCACCTAATCGCATCATTGAGGCTTCACCGAGGTCATATCCATTTTCAAACAACGTTTGAGTGATTTGAGCCACGATTCCTTGTTGGTCTTGCCCGACCAAGGTCAACATATACCAGTTTGCCACTACACGTCCTTTAATCTTGTAACCAAATTAAGGTGGCCATTCTGCCTGTCACACCATCACGCCGGTAAGAGAAAAACTGTGCCTCATTTTCATAGGTACACCACTGACCGCCATGCACGGAATGAACACCTAGTGCATTTAACCGAAGTGTAGCAATTTTCACCAAATCCGCCATGTAATGTCCGGTTTTTCCTGCAACAAAAGCGAATTCTACTGGCTGCACTATATTCGGAATCGCGTCTAAAAATGCTTGCCTTACCTCAGCGCCCACCTCAAATTGCCTGCCACTAATCGCAGGCCCAATCCAAACATGGATTTGTGCAGGATCTATCGCCATTTGACCCACGGCCGTTTCCAGGATGCCATCACACAAACCACGCCACCCAGCATGAACCGCACTCACAACCGACCCGTTTTGGTCTGCCAATAAAATAGGCAAACAATCTGCCGTCATCACCAAACAAACAGCCCCTGCTGCTCGAGCAATACTGCCATCTGCTTCTATTTTTGGCTGCCAAGCTTCAGATTCGATGACGATTTGACTGTGTGTTTGCTGCAACCACATAGGTTCAACGGGCAAGTTTGCCTGACTCACCAAGGCTTGCCGATTCTGCTCAACGCAGCCAGGATCATCTTGAACATGATCCCCCAGGTTTAAACTTGAATACGGCGCTTTGCTACAACCACCAAGCCGCGTGGTTGATAACGCTTTAACCCTGGGATGATGTGGCCACTCAACCTGAATGTTCATCAGAGTCGGCCTTTAACACCGCAAGTAATTTGGCAAAATCATCGGGTAAAGGGGCTGTCCACTCTAGCATCTCGCCGGTTATTGGCTGCTCTAAACCCAGTGTTTTCGCATGCAAGGCTTGCCGCCCAAATTGCTGTAAAAAATTAATGGTTTCAGCATCCGCTTGCTTAGGCAACCTAACGCCTCTGCCATACGTTTTATCGCCAATAATCGGAAAACGTTTATGTGCCATGTGCACCCGTATCTGATGCGTACGGCCTGTTTCCAGTTTGACGGCAACATGTGTGTGCGCTCTAAAACGGTGAATCACTCGAAAGTGAGTAATCGCTTCTTTACTGTTTTTATCTGTCACGCACATTTTTTTCCGGTCACTTTCCTGCCGACCAATAGGCGCATCTATGGTACCCCCACCCGTCATGACACCAGACACCACACATTCATACTCACGAGAAAACGCTCGGTTCTGTAGTTGCGCCACTAAGGCGCAGTGAGCCTCAACGGTTCTGGCCACAACCAACAACCCTGTCGTCATTTTATCCAAACGATGCACGATGCCCGCCCTTGGCACTAAGTTCAGTGCAGGGTCATGGTGCAATAACGCATTTTGCATGGTGCCCATTAAATTACCCGGCGCCGGATGCACAACCAGCCCAGCTGGTTTGTTCACCACAATCAAATCATCATCCTGATATACAATATCTAATGGTATGGGTTCAGCCTGACTCTCGACTTCAATGGTTGCCGGAATGGTAATACTAACCTGTTCGTCCCCGTGCAACTTATACTTTGCTTTGCACACCCTTCCATTCAAGGTAACTAAATCTTTTTTAATCCAATCACTGACTCTACTCCTAGAGTATTTTTGCAAATAATCGGTAACGGCTTGATCCAACCGTAAACCGCGCTGATCTAATGTGACTTGCCAATCTATGGTTTCTTGCTCACTCATACTCATCCAGTATTACTAAACCCTAATATTTTCCCTACGTTTCATTCGATGGTATACTACCTGAATCCTGCATGCAGTTGTGCTTATTTAGCACAAGATATTGATTACGCTAGCATGAGATATACAGGATAAATCTACGACTGCCCTTCCCACACAGCAAAGTGTTCCTATTGATCAACAGCTTGTGTTGAAGAAGTGCAAATACAGACTGGCTTTAAATGCTATGCTGTAAAGATTAAACTGACTAAACAATATAACCAGGACTCACCATGCAAAGATCCATTTTAGCCTTACTGTTGATGCTGCCACTCCTGTTTGGCTGCTCTTTACTGCCAGATCAAGACGATGATGAAACCAAAGATTGGTCGGCTAGCAAATTTTTCTCTGAGGCAAAAGCGGCTGTTGCTGGCGGTGACTTTGAAACCGGTATTAAGTACTTTGAAACGTTACAAGCCCGTTACCCTTTTGGCCGATACGCTCAACAAGCACAATTAGAAGTCGCTTACGCTTATTATAAATTTGAAGAGCCAGACTCATCAATTGCGGCATGTGACCGGTTCATTAAAGAAAACCCTCGTCACCCAAATGTGGATTATGCTTATTACCTAAAAGGCCTGGTTAACTTTAACCGCGGTATTGGCTTTATTGAGCAATACGTACCCACAGACTCTTCTCAACGTGACCCGGGTTCTGCTCGTGATTCTTTTAAAGATTTTTCAACCCTTTTGGCTCGTTACCCTAATAGCAAGTACGCTAAAGACACCCGCCAACGCATGGTTTATTTAAGAAACACATTGGCTCAACATGAAGTCAATGTTGCCGATTACTACTTAAAGCGTCACGCCTACATCGCCGCTTCCAACCGTGCCAAGCAAGTCATTGAAAATTTTGAGAAAACACCGGCTGCCGCTGATGGCATTGCCGTATTAATGGAGTCTTACGCTTTAATGGGGCTAGAAGATTTAAGCAGTGATGCAAAACGAGTACTGACCTTAAACTACCCTTCTCACCCAGCCTTATCCGAAGTTGGTGGTCGTGACTACCTGAACCGCTCTGCGTTTGAAACGTTGTTTGGCTTAGACGAGAACTAATCGTCAAGCTGTTTATTTGCACACAAAAAAAAGCGCATTGATTTAGGTCAACGCGCTTTTTTTATGTCACGGTGCAAACGATTGTTAGATTGCGTCGTGGTCTTGCTCGCCAGTACGAATTCGTACTACACGCTCAATGCTACTGACAAAGATTTTACCATCGCCAATTTTACCAGTCTTAGCGGCATTGGTAATCGCTTCAATACAGGCCTCGGTTTTATCTTCGGCTACAACGATTTCTAACTTCACTTTTGGTAGAAAATCGACGACGTATTCTGCACCACGATATAATTCAGTATGTCCTTTCTGACGACCAAAACCTTTGACTTCAATCGCTGTCATTCCAGTAATACCTAACTCTGATAATGCCTCACGAACATCATCTAATTTAAATGGCTTAATGACAGCCTCTATTTTTTTCATCAATACACTCCTAGTGTCTGGGTTTATGAATGATATTTCACAAAACCTGAGGTTATTGGATAGCGCCGATCTCGCCCGAATGCTCGGGCGGTGATCTTCACACCAGGTGGTGCTTGTCGCCGTTTATATTCGTTACGGTCAATTTTGCGTAAAACATCATCAACAATATCACCATCATAGCCTAAAGCCACGATAGCGTCTCTGGAAAAATCTTTCTCTACATAATGCTCGATAATGACATCTAAGACATCATAATCAGGCAAGCTGTCGGTGTCTTTTTGATCGGGCGCCA
>Ga0233435_1003580_pt1 | contig 11706 bp, 11 predicted proteins | sample SI_122_August201_3_FD_182735 | JGI IMG/M metagenome (GOLD analysis project Ga0233435, IMG submission 182735) | Seawater microbial communities from Saanich Inlet, British Columbia, Canada - SI_122_August2016_135_MG | ecosystem: Environmental > Aquatic > Marine > Inlet | place: Canada: British... | reverse complement strand
ATTTTTGATCACCAAAACGGCAGGTTTTGAGACTAAGGGGACCAATACCTCACCCCTTAAGCGGCAGCAATGGTTCAGAGGAGGCATTCAGCAGACAGTAGTTGAACGACCGCTTTTCCCTATTTTTAGACGCTTTTGGTATACAACTTTATTGCCCGCCCACAACAACTGCAGTACAAAAGTATGCAGAGTTTTCGTACTTCAAAAACCAGTGAGCGAGTTAAGTGCTCGCCGACAATTTCGAATTGGTTTTATCTGTTTATTCGGAGTGTTATCGTACAAGATGAACTGTGCTATTAACCTGGCCCAATACCTTCGTTCAGTTATAAGGCCTTACGCAAGATCATCAACATATTAATGCAAGGACACCTTGTCATATGGGTCGATACCGCGCCCCCGTAAAACCTGGCTCGCCTTTTATCACCGAAGAAGGCTACCAAGACTTAACCGATGAATATAATCACCTTTGGCGGGTAAAGCGCCCAGAGGTTGTAAAGGCGCTATCTGAAGCGGCTGCCGAAGGTGACCGGAGTGAGAATGCTGAATACATATACCGAAAGCGTCAGCTTGCTAGTATTGATTACCGTGTGCGTTATTTACAAAAACGGATGCCCGACCTTAAAGTAGTTAAAGAAAACCCATCTGATTTGAACCGTGTTTTTTTTGGAGCTTGGATAACCCTCCTTGAAGAGAACGATACTGAAATCACCTATAGAATTGTTGGCCCAGATGAAATTCACACACAAGAAGGTAATATTTCATTAGATGCACCATTAGCTCGAGGGCTATTAGGCAAAGGTATTGATGACATAATCGAAATTAAATTACCTCAAGGTCTTCGAGAATTTGAGATCATTGAAATCCGTTATGCATAAATTTTGTTAGCTACCTTGGAGAAAAATAATTGCTAAACAGCCTGCATTATTGTTAGAGTGGTTTTGTTAGCTGGATACAGACAGCTAAAGCGCTATATTTAAAAGGGAAATATAAAACACCCCCAATATACCCTAACAAAAGCCTAATTTTCTGTGTCGCATAAAATCCCAATGGGCGGCGCACTTTTGGTGGGTGGTTTTTTACAATGGGTCTCCACCCCTTACCGAGCAGTTGGCATTGTCCATGTGATTGAGCGTCTTGATTATCACCAAGCCAGCTTACCCATTCGTAATGTCATCACCCAATTCATCGGCGCATTTCTAAGCCTTGCCTCTGGCCATTCTGTTGGCAGAGAGGGTCCAAGTATCCACCTAGGTGCGGGTGTTGCCAGTTATTTTGGCCGCAAACTGACGCTACCTAACCCCACCATCCGCATTTTAGTTGGCTGCGGCTCTGCTGCGGCTATTGCTGCATCATTTAATACACCACTTGCCGGCGTTATTTTCGCAATGGAAGTCATTATGATGGAATACACCATCAGTGGTTTCACCCCAGTCATTTTAGCGTCTGTTGCGGCAACCACGTTAAGCCGCAGTGTTTTTGGTGTCGAACCTGTTTTTGACATACCCACGCTCACGCTCGATTCGCTCGGCGAAATTCCTTACATGATCATTATCGGCATCATTATCGGAACAATCGCAGGTCTATTTATTCGCAGCTTATTATTTTTTACTCAGTGGAAGCAGCATTACCCCGTGTGGGTCAGAGTCAGCATTGCAGGGTTTATTGTCGCAAGCTTAGGCTTATTCATACCCGAAGTCCTTGGCATGGGTTATGACACCGTTAATGCGGCTATGTTAGGCGAGTTATCTCTAAGCCTCATGCTCGGCCTTTTACTGGTCAAACTCATTGCGACAACTGCCTGTTTAGGCCTAGGCATTCCAGGGGGACTGATTGGTCCTGTCTTTGTCATTGGCGCTACAGCCGGCGGATCATTAGGACTTATCGCTCAAACCATCGTTGGTGATAGCATTGCGTCACATGGTTTCTATGCCTTAATCGGGATGGCAGCAATGATGGGCGCCACCCTTCAAGCGCCTCTTGCCGCCCTGGTCTCAATATTAGAGCTGACGGCGAACCCGCACATTATCTTGCCCGGCATGTTAGCCATTGTCTCTGCAACCTTAATGAGTAGTGAAATCCTGCAGCACAAGTCTATTTTCCGCCATTTAATGTTAGCGAGAAATATCGACTACCAAAATGATGCATTAACGCAATCGCTACGCCGTATCTCAGTTGCTGGCGTCATGGATAAACATTTTTGTAAACTCCCTGTTAATGAGGGCGTAAAAGAGTTAACCGAGGCATTACAAAGCACGCCCAAATGGATCATCTACGAGCTAGATGATCGCCACACGCTGATGCAAGCCTCAGATTTAGTTCATTATTTACAAAATGCAAACCACACTGGTGAACGCGTCAACTTAGATGCGATACCGGCTAAACGCAAAACACTCGGCATGATTTATTGGCAAGCGACGCTACACGAGGCCAAGGATTTAATTAATGATAATGATACAGAGGCACTACTTGTTTACAGGCTACCCGCTGCAGGGCTTAAACGCTTTGACGGTGTGATCACCAAGGAACATATTGAGGCAGGGTACAAACTTTGATAAGTGGGCTTACTCTACCCATTTATTCAATGGGTAAAGCAACCTAAATTAGCCACTTTACTTTAAGATCACCCGAGCATTAACCGCTTGAATCGGTCTATTATTCGCATGATGCAGCGTGTGCGAGAGCGCATCTATTTGCGCTGCGGATGCGGTCATAGGTTTCTTCATGACAAACCAACGAACACCTTCAGAGCATGGCGGCGTTGTTAACGAACCATTAAAGCGATAATAGGCTTTCATATTTGGCAAGATTCCATTCACATCTAAAACAGCGGGTAAAACATTTTTCTCTCCAGCCTGTTTCGGCATGCTAGCCCAGGCTTGTTTTAGTGCCACATTCTCTTTACCTGCTCCAAACATCACCGCAACAATAGCCAAATTCCCGTTTTTATCCGCATGAACCAAGTGCGCTTCTAATGGAAAGGATTGACCATCGATGTGGTTTTCGCTCGGCGCGTGAAAATGAAACTGCTTTAAATCAAACGTCACTGCATCTACGATTAACTGGCTACCCGCAGCATAATTGACTTGAACAGTATGCCCGTTATTTAAAACTTCAGTGCCACCCGCTTTGTATAACATGGCCAAAGGCACAAGCGCAGACTCAACAAACCCCGTTAAATTCACGGGTGATTGATTACGGCCATTACACGCAGCGTTATCAGCACTCAACTTAGCCCAATTATCTGGCCCATTTTCACCTGAATACCCCCAATGTCCTCCACTTGCTGCAAACACAGAAGAAGAAAACAACAATCCCGCGACTAAGGGCAAAGATAATTTCATAGACCGATCCTTTAAAAAATAACGTAACAACAATTGCCATGAAATATAGTAGATGAACAAGCCACACTCAAGTTCATCCTAAAAGCCCGGACTTAAAGCCTAACGACAGATTATTTTAGTGAGAAGAGCGTCCACTATTTCCAACCCAATAGTGAATGATTTAACGGTGACGACACCAATCAACCTAAAAACAGAACACCAAGCACAGATTGCCACGCCAACCTTCGACAAAAAAAACAAAGAGAACACTATAAAGCCCACAACCTAGAATCTATCTAAGCGTTGTATTGGCAAAGGGGTTGGTTATTGTATAAAAATTAATGAATTTTAAAAACGTGGATAGACTGCTCTTTCTTCTTGCAGCGCTTTTTTTGTTTGCCTTTTTTAGCATCGCTTACCGCAACAAAGTGTTGTTCGTCAAGCCAAGCAACACCCTCAATATTACAATAACGGATTTTACCTTTTTTGCTTAACGGGAACGGGAGAGTTTGCCCTTCACCTTCAACAATCCAGGTACCTGGTAGTAGCTTCCCTACCCAAACTGCAGCTGATGCCTGCGACACAACAATCAGCTGCCCATCGGCTCTAATATCAATACCAGAATAATCAATAAAGGCTAACGACTTAGGTAGTTTGATTGTCGCAACAAGAGACCACGCTTCACTTTTCTCAAAAACATGAATACGTCCTCCCCCAACTTTTTTCCCTTTTTTACCAGAGGCGCATAAGTTACCTTCGCACAACGCTAAGACGTATTGCTTTTGCTGAAATTCAAACGTAGTGAGGCCTTCAATGCCTTTATTACCCGATGTCAACTCAACCGGTAACCAGGTACGGTGTTGTTCTATAAATTGAGGGGATTGCTGCGAAAGCCTTGCTTGATACGACCCATTTGAAGGTAAGGACTCTTCAACAACAAGAAAAGATTGGCCTAAAACAGTAATGCCTTCAAAACCCACATCACCAAGACTGTCACCTAAAAGCACGGCTGTTTTTAGGTTTGGCGCAACCTCAACAACTTTTGCATCATTATCTAGTGCGACATAATACAGCCCATTGAAGACGGTAACGCCACTTGCCTCATACCGACCAGGGCCAAGCAGGTCAGCAAGTGACACTTCATTTTTTAAGCTTATAGAAGCCATATCATCACGCGACTGACAATTACTCACCATCAGCAAAGTAACCAACAGCCAGCCTGCTTTTAACACAACTTAGTCTTTTTTCAACGTGATTTTTGTATCCCGCTGCGCTTCTTTATTACCTCTACGCTTACCTTTATTTTTACGATCTGCTTCACGTACTTTTTTACGAGCCTTAGGCTTTTTGTCTTTATCCTTATCTGCCCACTTGGGTTTTCGAGCAGGTGCAGAATCATCAGAGGTACGCTCACCTCTTGGGGCATCGGCAGATGCAGACTCCCCTTTAAACGGTTGAATATTTAACTTAGAGCCACACACATATGCTTTCTTCAGTTGCTCCATCACTTCTCGCGGCATACCGCCAGGTAGGTCAACCGTTGTATAGTTGTCACAGATTTCGATATGACCGATATAGCAGCTTTCAATATCTGCTTCATTGGCAATCGCCCCCACAATATTCCCAGGTTTTACTTCATCATTATGACCTACGGCCACTTTATAACGTTGCATCGGGATATCAGGGAACTCTTTTAACGCTTGCGCTTTAGTCGAGGGCACAGGTTTTTGACTGTCATGAGGACGGCGTTCACCCCATGCTTTTTTCGGCGCTCTCTCAGAGCTATCTGCACCTCGGTCAGGGCGCTCACTACGACGCCCTCTATCGTTGCGCTCACCACGGTCATTCCTGTCGTTTCTGTCATTTCTTCGACCGGCATCAGGTGTGCGCTTACCGCGTTTTGGCTCTTCTAATAATAGGGGTACTTGCCCTTGCCCCATCAAAGCAAGCGCAGCTGCGATTTTTAACGGCTCAACCTCTTGTTTTTCTTGATATTCGGCAATTAACTGGTAATAAAAATCACAATTTTTTGATTCTATTGTTTCGGTGATTTGCTGCTTAAATTTCTCCATTCTCTGCTCATTAATCGCATCAATCGAAGGCATTTGCATGTGCTCGATTGTTTGATTAGTGGCACGCTCAATCGCAGACAATAATCGACGCTCACGAGGTGCTACAAATAAGATTGCCTCACCACTACGGCCAGCACGTCCGGTACGGCCAATACGATGAACATAAGACTCTGTATCATAAGGAATGTCATAATTTAAAACATGACTAATTCGCGGCACATCTAAACCACGAGCAGCGACATCCGTTGCAATCACAATATCGATGCTACCGCTTTTTAAACGCTCAACTGTTTTCTCTCGCATGTTCTGAGGAATATCGCCATTAAGCGCCGCAGCTGAATAACCCCGTGCCGACAATTTCTCAGACAACTCGAGCGTTGCTGTTTTCGTTCGCACAAAAATCAGCATTGCTTCAAATTCTTCTATTTCTAAAATACGGGTTAATGCATCTAACTTATGCAAACCACTGACTTGCCAATAACGCTGGCGAATGGTTTTAGCCGTCGTTGTTTTAGCGGCAATTTTAATGGTTTTTGGCTGGCGCAAATGACGCTCAGCTACTTTCCGAATTTGCGATGGCATGGTCGCTGAAAAGAGAGCAATCTGCTTTTCTTCTGGTGTGTGGCCGAGTATCCAGTCCACATCATCAATGAAACCCATCCGTAGCATTTCATCCGCTTCATCCAAAACTAAGGCGTTTAATTGATCAAGCTGCAAGGTTTTACGGCGAATATGATCCATCACTCGCCCAGGTGTACCAACCACAACTTGAACACCACGTTTTAAAAATTTCAGCTGATGGTCGTAACCTTGACCACCATAGACTGGCAATACGTGAAAATTTTCTAAATATCGAGCATAGCGTTGAAACGCTTCTGCAACTTGAATTGCCAACTCACGAGTTGGTGTTAACACCAACAATTGAGGTTTTTTTTGTGTCACATCCATGCGAGACAATAATGGCAAAGCAAAGGCAGCAGTTTTACCTGTACCCGTTTGCGCTTGGCCAATCATGTCATGGCCTTCTAGTAGTAATGGGATGCTTTCTGCCTGAATTGGGGAAGGCACTTCATAACCCGCATCATCTAAGGCTTTCATTAAAGGCGCGGCTAGCCCAAGAGCACTAAAGGTTGGTTGTTCTGACATAGTTGAGACACTCACAAAAGAACGGAAAATACACTGCTAAAACGGAATGTGATTATACTCGAATTTAATAAAAAATACCCGTAAAAGGAGGTTTTTTCAATAATCAAGTATCGGTATGCTATAACCCTGACCACAAGAGCCACACGCAAATGCAAACCAACTTAAGTACAGAATTTAAAGCCACGGAAGAGGGAAAAACGGTTGACCGAATATTACGCAGCTGTGTCCACTGCGGCTTCTGCACGGCAACTTGTCCAACTTACCAGGTACTCGGTAATGAGCTTGATAGCCCTAGGGGGCGCATCTACCTTATTAAGCAAATGTTCGAAAAAAACGAGGTTAGCCAAGCCACACTACAGCACCTAGATCGCTGCCTCACTTGCCGATCTTGCGAGACAACCTGCCCTTCTGGCGTCGAATACCACACCTTACTTGATATTGGTAAGCAACATGCCATTCGCACTGTAAAGCGCCCACTTGCAGGAAAATTATTCCGAAAAGCCATTGTCTCAACATTGGAAAACCCAAAACGATTCAAAATCTTGTACCAAATCGGGCAGCAATTCAGGCTCCTGCTCCCCCCTTCAATCAAGAAAAATATTCGCCCGAAAAGCATGCCCAAAATTTGGCCAGACCAAAACCATTCACGTAAAGTGATCCTTTTTGAAGGGTGTGTACAGCCAACACTGACACCTGAAGTCAACGACACAATAGCCAACCTATTGAACAAGCTAGAAATTCAGGTCATTCGCTTACCTGAAATGGGCTGCTGTGGTGCCATGCACCACCACACTGATGCACCCGATTTAGCTCTACAAAGAATCAAAGCCAATATCGATGCTTGGTGGCCACACATCAACCGAGTTGAAGCCATCATTACCTCTGCAAGTGGCTGCGGTGTTTTCATCAAAGATTATGAACAATTACTCAGTGGTGAGCCAGAATATTTAGATAAAGCCAAGCTTCTAGAAGAAAAACAAAAAGACATCGCCGAGCTATTAGCGGACGAAGACCTCAGCACAATCAACAGCCCTTACCAGGGTAAAACGATCCGTTTTCATCCACCCTGTACTCTCCAGCATGGCCAGAAAATTAATGGTGTGGTCGAAAAAATACTTGGCAAGTTAAACCTCACTGTGACACTACCAGAAGACAGCCACTTGTGCTGTGGCTCAGCAGGTACTTACTCAATACTACAAAAGACGTTATCCACCGCGCTAAAAGAACGCAAAACCAATGCGTTAATGAGTAACGACCCAGACCTCATCGTCACCGCCAATATTGGCTGCCAATTGCAGCTGCAATCAAGTTGCACGATTCCTGTTAAACATTGGGTAGAACTACTAAGTGACTAGGGGGCCATAAATCATTGCCTTAGTCATCCTTAAATTTTTCTTGAATCGCAAATTTCACCGCAAAAATGATCCCTACAAATAATAATAAGGTGATGATTTTTGAAAAGAGCCCAAGGCTCACAAGGCTAAAGAAAAAACGGTTTATAATTGTGGTTACAGCAACCAATATCGGAAACAACACCCCACCCATTAGGCCATGAATAATCGCCATGATCATAGCCGGCCACATAGCAAACACCCCAACCACAGGAACAAAAATAGCCAAAACACTTAACGCCCAAGCGCTCGATCCTAGCCCCATCTTTCCAGACAATTTAAAACCGGCCTTACCAACAGATGCTATTTTAGATTTTTTTTGCCCTTCAGGCATGGGTGCACTCCTATTAATCAATCGAATATAAGATTTTTCTTAATCACCAATCAGTTTATCCCAATACTCAACCACACTAAAGAAATTTACTACATGCACACGAAAGGGACTGGCATCGATAACGAAGGCCACCGACTCTACCCACAAAACGGGGCACCTGAACTGGCCTGTAAAATTGCAGGTATGCATAAACCTTTAAAGCTCATACGGACTTAAAAAACACCATTCACAAAAAACTGCAAATCACGCCTATTCCGCATACTATTTCAGCTTTTGCTCTACAACCAAATCGAGCGTTAATCAAAAACCAAAGTATTTAACACGCGGTCTAAATGAGTCGCTTGATCATCATCATTAAATGACAATACTGCCACCAAAACGTATTCTTTTATTTTAATCGCATAATATTTCTGAAACACCTTAACTTGCCCAACCTTCATGACCGTATGCATGGAGTCGAACATTTGCCCCGAGATAATCTCTGTGACCATATTATCCGCAATGGTCACATCCATTTTACCTTGCTGTAAAATGGCTTTTGTCTGTATTAAGTAGTCTTGGCCATTGCGAATACCCGGAATCGCCCCCACATTTTCAGCAACCATAGAAATGCTGGGATTAAACAGGCCCGGCGTTCCTAGAGGGTATTGGAATACCGCAAATAAATTCACCGCTTGCTGTTCAGACGCTTTTAAAACCGCCGTTAAATTTGCATCATCACCTGCAAGCAATTTACTGCCAAATTTCATGATTTTTCGCTGTGCAGCTTGGTCTTGCAGCACCCAATCCTTAGGCAAAGTCACACTGAAACCTAAATAGGTATTGTGAAAAACACCATCAACAGTTTCACCATAATCCATTTCATTGGCCTGTCCGACACTGCTCAACATTGCCCATAAATATAAGACCACCAACCATTGAAACTGCTTCATATTGATTTACCCTTTAATAATGACCCATTAACATGCGAAAAAAATATTGCGTCACAGCCAACAACACACACACCACTACTAGGTTAATCGCAGACGACTGCCGACAAACAACCTGGTAATAACGGCTTGCCAGCCATGCTGACAGAGCCAATACCAAAATAGCCTCGCCTGCGAATACAGCCCAACTTAAGTGCCCCCGCTCAGCTACCGCCAAAGTGTCAGCTGACATCTGCCACGTAAAAACGACAAAAAACACCATGAGCGTTAAGTTAAGACCCAATAAAAGTGCATTAGCCAAAGCGAGATAAAGTCGAAATTGAGAGGCAGTCTTCATGGCTTATACCTTATCATAAAATGGGACTTGAACATTGCCCTATTTCCGCCCACACTTTGGCCTTGAGGACCTCTAATAAGGACAATAAAATGCATCCCTCTGGCACCCCTAGACACCCTGTTGTGCTCATTATTCTTGATGGTTTTGGCTGCAACCCAAGCAAAGTTAACAATGCCGTCATCGAAGCGAACACCCCTAATTTTGACACACTATTCTCACACCACCCTCACACCACGATCAACGCGTCTGGTTTAGCGGTGGGCCTTCCTGATGGCCAAATGGGCAACTCAGAAGTGGGCCACATGACATTAGGGTGCGGCAGCATCGTCAAACAAGACCTGGTCAAACTCGATAATGCAATCCACGACCAGTCTTTTTTCGAAAATAAGACACTGATTTCAGCCCTGCTAAAAGCCAAACAAAAAAAGCGCCCCATTCACTTAATGGGTTTACTGTCAGATGGCGGTATTCACAGCCACATAAGGCATGTTCAAGCTTTAATTCAATTATGCATTCGCCATCAAGTACCACCTGCCCTGCACATCATTACCGATGGCCGCGACACCATGCCAAAAGCAGCACTCACTTACCTTAAGCAGATCAGCCCCATTTTGGAAAAATCTGGCGGCCATATCGCCACCATTTCAGGCCGTTATTACGCCATGGATAGAGATAACCGCTGGGACAGAACAGAAAAAGCGTGGCAAGCTTTTCGCTGCGGCTCAGGAGAGCAAGCTGAAACGGCAGAACAAGCCATTCAACAAGCTTACTCAGCAGATATAACCGATGAGTTTATTTTACCCACCATTATTCATGGTGCTGAGCTGCTAGACGATCAAGATGAACTCATTTTCTTTAATTTTCGCAAAGACCGCCCAAGACAAATGCTCGCCTCCCTATTCAAACCAGACTTTTCTGAGTTCAACAGAGACTCTGCCAACGGCTACCCGAATGTTACTTGCTTAATGGAGTACGACCAATGGTTCAAACGCCCATATGCCTTTGAGCATGACAAACCAGTGACCACCTTATCGAATATTATTAGCCGCTCTGGGCTGAAACAGTTTCACTGTGCTGAAACTGAAAAATACGCCCACGTCACGTATTTTTTTAATGGTGGCAGAGGGGATACATTACCAGGAGAATACCACCACGTTATTCCGTCTCCAAAAGTCGCCACTTATGATTTGCAACCAGAGATGAGTGCTAATGAAGTCGCCAATACCGTCATTGCAGCCATAAACAGCCAAGAGCACGCCTTTATTGTGGTTAATTTTGCCAATGGAGACATGGTTGGACATACTGCGATTAAATCAGCGGTTATTCAAGCCGTTGAAACATTAGACGCCGAAGCCAGCAGAGTCATTGACGCCGCAATAAAGCAACAATACTCCGTTATCCTCACCTCCGACCACGGCAATTGCGATGAGTTAATTGCCCCTAGCAGCCAAACACCACACACCCAACACAGTACATACCCTGTACCTTGCCTGCTCATCGACAAAGCGAAGTGGACATTATCGACTCAAGGTGGGCTAGCCAATATTGCGCCAACGGTATTACATTTAATGGGTTTAGGGATTCCCAACACAATGAGCGCCTGCTCGTTATTATTAAAAACATAAAGCACACCCACTGGTATCGTTGAAAACCTGCACGCCAAAAACCTTAGTAATAGCAATGATTTGTATTCATTCCTCCAAGAGGCCTCATGGAACTCCCTGAATTTGTACATAAAAATCACCTAAAGTGATATTTTCAACTATATTGTAAACAAAAGTAACTTGCTCCGGAGACGTTTATGCCATCAACAATTTCAGTCAAGAGTATCATTATTGGTTTGCTTAGTTTTTTAGGCATGATGGCAATACTCCTTTCAGTCTTATCCTCTCAGCAATACACCCACCAGGCTATTCAACAACAACATACAACGGTAGAACAGTTTGTTTCAGTCCTGAGCAGGCAATCCTTAGAAGGCCTAACTCAAACCGTGAACACACTAGGTTCTGAGCTCAAGAAAAACAAAGCACTTAGAAAGCTAGGCAAGCAAGGGCGCATTCCCAAAAAGTAGGCAAGACATATTGTAAAGTAGCCACCTAAGTCATTAAAATATCGCATATTTTTGTTAGCGCAAAAGACAGGCGATATGAAAGACTTAGATGGCAAAGCAATTGTCT
>Ga0233435_1003565_pt1 | contig 11746 bp, 10 predicted proteins | sample SI_122_August201_3_FD_182735 | JGI IMG/M metagenome (GOLD analysis project Ga0233435, IMG submission 182735) | Seawater microbial communities from Saanich Inlet, British Columbia, Canada - SI_122_August2016_135_MG | ecosystem: Environmental > Aquatic > Marine > Inlet | place: Canada: British... | reverse complement strand
AGTATCGGCCAATAAAAGCGGCAACGTACCTTTAGGCACACCAACACCTGGCTTTACGCTGACGCTAAACCCGCTTCAGGAAAAACACATGATCCGCACAACCACCACATTAATACTGCTGCTCTTAGCGCTGCCTGTGAAAGCTGACTTACTGGTACTCATTCACGGTTATTTAGGGGAGGCTAAATCCTGGCAAGAAAGCGGTATCACCCGAGTATTAGAGCGATATGGCTGGCACCATACAAGCCACGGTAATAAACACTACCGTATCATCAACCTACCGTCAGAAGCGCCTATCGCAATACAAGCCCAATACCTAACGAAAGCGCTGACACAGACTCGACAACACTCTCCTAAAGAAAAAATCATTCTGATTGGTCACTCAGCAGGTGGTGTAGTCGCAAGAATGAGCATGGTACAAAACCCGACTTTAAATATTTTTGCATTAATGACCATTGCATCTCCTCACTTAGGCAGTGATCTTGCTGATAAAGCCCTTTTTTTAAGCAGAACACCGATCACCATGATGACCCCATTCGTGGGGGCAGGCACATTAAACCGCTCTAAGCAGCTGTATGCAGACCTTTCTACAGCTAAACCTGGCAATTTATTATTTTGGCTCAACGTCCAAAAACACCCGACGTCACATTATGTTTCCCTATTACGCTCAGACAAAAAGGGCAATACTGAGGATAGTATTGTCCCTTTATACAGCCAAGATATGAGAAATATAAAACAGCTCCAGAAGAGAGCCATTAGCTTTCGATTAGACAATAGTCACACACTCACAAAGTCGGATGGCAATGCGATTATCGGCATCCTTAGGCGACTGAATCATCAATAGTAAACGCTAAGGCTGCAACCTATCTACCTGCCAACCACGCTTTCCCAGCCAATACTGAAAACGATCATGTAAACGGCTTTCACGGCCTTGCCAAAACTCAAATAACGTCGGTTTTAACACATAACCGCCCCAAGACTCAGGGCATGGTACTTCTACGGGGTGATTTTCCTCACACAGGGCCACACGCTGCTCTAAAATCTCACGACTCACAACCACTGCACTTTGTTTAGAAATAGCCGCTGAAACTTGGCTCCCTCGAGGACGCTCGTGGAAATACTCAGCATTGAGCTCGAGTGGTAAGCGCGCAACCGCCCCTTCAATACGAACCTGCCTGTTCAAGGCTTGCCAATAAAAAAGTAAAGCGGCCTTTGGGTTTTCGGCTAAGTCCTGACCTTTAGCACTACGGTAATCTGTATACCAAGAAAATCCATTGTCTTGGTCAAAATGCTTCAATAGCACAATGCGTGCAGCAGGTTGACCTTGGCCATTAACAGTCGCCAGCGTCATTGCCGTCACATCTTCTTTAATAACCCTACCTGCCTCATCAAACCACACAGAAAACTGCTTAACGGGGTCACTTTGTAGCTGTGACAACGTTAAACCATCTGCATGGTACTCACGCCGCTCAGATCTCAAATCTTGTTCAGGCATTAGTATACTTCTACTTCCACCCAGCCACTATCAGGATCATTGCCACGCATATCCAACCCTGCATAGACCGACCACTCTACTGTAGCGTGTCTTCCAGTAAAGCTTGGAGGCAAATCCTCTGGTACGCTTAAATTACCATCGTAGGTATACGTTTGATTTGACTCAAGTGTCAAACCTTCTTCGATCACAAATTCTTCATCCAGTAGATCTGATTTTACATTGACATGTACGTAGTCAATATCATTCCGGTTATCTTCATCACGTGATCGAAAGTTTGGAATATCCACCACTTCCTCACAGCAAAATTTTAAATAAATTTTACTCACGTCTATCGTCTCGTCTTTCACTTGAACCTCAATAGTGACTGGCAAAGAAGCGCCTCGCTCAACACCCCCTTCAGGAATCATGACTTTAACCTCTGCCCAGCCGCCAGTGAGCGAATTTTTAAGCTTAGAAAAAAGACCCATTTGTTACCCCTTTTGATTTGTCGATTGTTGTTAATAGCATAAAGCTCACCAAAAATACCAGCACTGATATCAAGATCTTATAAGTTTAGTTGGTGATATATAACGAGAATGAATTCTGAGAATTGACAACAGGTCGAGAAGAAGTCAAGACATGACCATGCACCTGAAGTGACAAAGGTGCAGCGATGGGCACATCAACTCAGCTTAAACTTATTTAGGCGCGCAAGCATTACCAGTGGTCGATGACACTTCAATGAGCGGCTGCTCTTTTAATGCTATCTCAACAACCTCTTCTTCACCCGCGGCTGGTGCTTCTTGAATCGTTGTAGGATCTTCTCCAGCAACAATCGCATCCGTCAGCGGATCAGTTGAATCTGCGACGTCAGGTTCGGTATTGGAAGACGCAACAGTTGATGTACCACTGTCAGGTGTGACAACTTCAGGTGGTGTAAAGATATCCTCAATATTAGGAATGTCATCGGTGACGTCAGGCGCATCGGCTGTTGCAACACTTGCCGTATTTATCCCACCCTGCACACCATCAAGATTCACACTACCGCCATTATTCGCAATGGTGGCAAAAAAGAAATCACCAGAAGCATTTACCGCCACATCAAAGCCAAATGGGTCATCTGAAAAAATAGAACCGAAAGAGACACCACCAGCCAGCGCATCAAACGTGACTGCCGTCGTATCAGATGATAACGATAATAAAATATCCGCTAAAGAGATATTCCTACCCGCCGAAAATGTAACGTCAGTAGTACCCCTTGCTAAAAGGTTTCCCGGGATTTCACCAAAGGTTCGGCCTTCAGGCTTCAATTCAGTTGAGCCAGTGATGATAAGATCACGCCCAGAAAACAGGCCAAGCTCTAAGCCCACTTGATTGGCTAAAACATCACCATTAATAACGATATCCCGATCAGCATTGAAGTTCACATTTGAGCTTGCAGAGCCTTGTTCTAAATCTAATGCGCCATTTTGTACGATATCTTGGCCGGCAGAAAAGGTAAATATGACAGGTTTAAGGGCGCTATCCCCATTTAGAATAATGTCCCCTGCTTCTGCGGTGACATCTATAATCGTAAATTCCGCGTTTATGCCACCAGAGAATGTCACATTATTAGTCGCTCTTATATCCACCCCCTGCACACGGTTAAAAGCTATCGGGCTATTAAATGAGGAGAAAAAGACATTATCACCATTGGCAGTAAATGCGGATGAAATCACTAAATTGTCTGCAGCAATATTAAGGTCGCCACTCGCAACTAGTAGTCCACTGTTACTATTAAGCGTTACAGTGCTTGCAGTAATATTAAGATCACCACTCGCAATTAGTTGGCCACGGTTACTATTAAGCGTTACAGAGCTTGCCGTAATATTTTGAGCACCCAGGCCAAAACCATCACTCCCAGCGGATAAGGCAGAACCTATAAAAATATTAGCCGCCTCAATAATGTCACCTTGGATTGTAATGTCGCCACCAATAATAGTGACATCACCAGCGCCTTGCCCCGTAATTAAATTACCAATACTGAGTGTGGCAATATTGCCGGCAATATTACTGTGTGGAGACCCACCTTCTAAGTGAATAGAGCCACCTGAAGTTACAATCGCATCACTCACATCGGTGAAGGTAATATTACGACCCGCCTGTAACACGATCTTTGTACCGGCTGAGGCACCTGAAAACGACAACGTATTATCCAACAAATTTTCAATCGTAATGTCATTGTCTGCCTGCAAAATTACCGTTCCCGATAAATTTTCAAGTGCTTGCTCTGAGATAAAAAAGGTTGAATCTAGGCCATCAGAAAAAAGGACGCTACTATCACCCACTTCTTGATCATTATTTTGCTGCCCACCTATACCATCAACAATAATGATATTAAAAGGGTCTAGTAAAATAGCACCATCGGATCCATTTTTTGCAGAAACAACCACATCACCAATAAAGCGTAAATTTTCTTTACCTGACACTTCTACGGAGCCACCGTTACCTGCAACATCCCCGCCTTTAGCGCTGATACTTCCGGTGAAACTGGTTGACCCATCAGACCATACAACGACATTACCACCATCACCACTGCCAACAGCATCAGCGTTGATGGTCACGGCACTGTCCACTTGAGTAAAAGTAGAGGTTTTCACATCACCTTTACCTTGGAAATCACCCCCAATTAAGATACTACCACCCTCTTTACCAGAGGCATCTACAATTGAGTCACCAATTAAGGCCGCTCGATCACCTAAAACCTGAATAGAGCCACCGTCTGCCTCAGCATCACCTGTTGCAATTAACTGTCCTGAGTTAATGGTGTCACCACTATGGCCACTTAAAACAATTTCACCATTGTGTTCAACAATACTACGGGCTTCAATGAGCCCGTCATTACGCACAGCTGTTGCGACTAAATTATCAGCAACACTTGCCGTCATCACAACTTGACCACCATTAGCACTCAATGTCCCCATATTTTGGACACCTGCTAATTTTTCCATGGCGGTTTTATCAACCACAAAACTCACCAAACCATCACCGGACAAATCTAACGTCATTGCTTGGGTTGAGGCTAAAACAATATTGCCAAGTTTGGCTTGGACGATACCGGTATTTTCAGCGTAATCACCCGCCAAAATAACAAAGCCACCTTCAGCTGTGACGATATTACCTTCGTTGACAACCTTACCCGTTGTGAATTGATCTCCACGCTTAAACTGAAACTGACCTGCTTGAATGTCTTGATTGATTAACTGAAGTGTCGAAGCCACAATGCCTGCCACATTGATATTGGCAGTTGAAGCGATATTGATACCACCGGCATTAATCAATATGATTTGACCGTTCGCAATTAAGTTACCAAATATCAGGGAAGGGTTATTCGAACCCAGCACATTATTGATCGCAATCGCACTACTGCTAGGCTGAATAAATTGAACCGTTTCATTCGCAGCAATGGAGAAGTCCGTAAAATTAATTTGAATTTGATCGGACGTTTGCCTGATGATCGTTTGACTGCCAATTTGTTCAATGCTACCTGAGCCTGAAACAATGTCTGCACCGGTTAAACCGGCTTGAGCTGTTCCTGGCGCGATAACAATACTGCCAATGAGTGAGGAAAGTAACTTCTTCTGCATAACCAAAACCTATAGAGTGATTCGCTTATTCTGATACGCAATATTGTGCCCATTCCTCATAAAAATAACCAATAAGAAAATGCTATTAACCTATGAAATGCATCGTTAAAATTTTTATAACAGCAAACACTGAACTATTTTTTAGGCAAACACTCACCCTCTTCAATCAAATATCACCTTCTATACAACCGATAGAACACAGCATTTCAAATCCATATAAACCACATAACCATTTGTATTGATTAAATTAATTACAATCAAAGCAACAAACCAAAAAGTCACATAATCCATTTAATTTAACGCAAACCTTCCCTCCCTCAAGACAAACACAACTTCGTAATATTAAGTATTACCCATGCTTACTTAAATAGATTTACACACAAAAAATAACGTATTTTTTTACTTTTGCCGGCGATTTTTGCCACTATTTTAAGCAGAAAAAGGCATTCAAAACGCAAAATGAACCTAGCAATAAAAAGCATTAAAAGGGCATTAACCTCAGTCAAATAACCCCGTCCTAAAAATTTTTTCAAAACTAATGAAGCATTACCGATTTTTTAGATACCAAACAAGGGGTATTGGCAACCCCCATGCTAACACCGATAATACGCCAACGTATCATTGATAAAAGCGAACCATGCCAAGCATTCAAACCCAGTTCATCAACGACATCAACCTCATTGACAGACAGCAGTGGAACACAGTGGCAGGCACCCACTACCCTTTTACTCGCCACGAGTTTTTAAGCGCACTTGAAAACAATGATTGCTTAGGACAAAAGTGGGGTTGGCTACCACACCACCTTGCCGCCTATCGAGAAGGCGAATTGGTGGCCCTGATTCCTAACTACATCAAATATAACTCGTATGGTGAGATGGTGTTTGACTGGGCTTGGGCTGAAGCCTACCAACGGGCCAATATTGAATATTATCCTAAATCTGTTATCGCCATTCCTTATACGCCTGCAACAGGCCCCCGACTGCTCATTCACCCGGACATCACGTTAAGTCAACTTGAGCAACAAGACCTTATTAACGCCATCACCAAAGAAGCCAAACAACAGAATTTATCCTCCGTACACTGGTTATTTACGGATAAACAACAAACGCCACTACTACAAAATGCAGGCCTCATGATAAGGACTGGCTGCCAGTTTCATTGGGAGAACCGCAACTATGCCGATTTTGAGGATTTCCTGAGCACTTTGACGGCAAAAAAACGGAAAAAAATTAAGCGTGAAAGGCGTTTTGTAGAAGAGGCCAATATAGACATACAGCGCATTGAAGGTCACAGCGTCACCTCTGAACAGTGGGCAGTATTTCATCAATTTTACGAAAGCACGTTTGATAAAAAAAGTGGATGGGCAACCTTAAGCTTACCTTTTTTCCAAGAAGTAGGATGTACGATGGGGGAAAACATTTTACTCATTTTATGTTTTCACGAAGGCCAACCCGTCGCGGCTAGTTTATGCTTTAAAAACCAAGTCTCCCTATATGGCCGCCATTGGGGCTGCAACCATGAATTCCACAGCCTCCACTTTGAAGCCTGCTATTACCAAGGACTAGAATATTGCATCGACAATAAACTGCAAACATTTGACCCTGGCGCTCAAGGTGAGCACAAAGTCAGCCGAGGTTTTTTACCAACACCAACGTACTCTGCACATTGGGTAGCACACCCCGATTTTGACCGCATTATCAGAAACTATTTAACTCAAGAAACGGAAGGCATGGAAGGCTACATTGCTGAAATGATGGAGAGATCCCCCTACAAAACAACATAAATTCTAAAATTAGACTCAATTTTAGTTCGTTTAAAAAAATTCAAAACAACTGCAAGTCAAAATATCAGTATATTCTTACATTTTTTCTGGCAATAGTCCTATCCACACCCCACCTTCTTAAGTTTACTATATGCCAACATTGTAACTTGCACAGAATTGGTTATGGACTAAATCATGGCACCCAACACAGAAGAATACGACCGTTCCATAAGACTCTTAAAAAATGCACTCCCACTCATGGGAAATTTGAACATTCCAACCATACCTCAAAATTTTGCCGTTTGGTACGAATACGCCTCAGGAGATAGCGCGTTATTAAACAGCGAAATCGACCAAATGTTGATAGACAACATCCCATTCACCCCCGCAATTAATCAAGAACTGTATTTAAAACACATAGAAACACAGTGCACAGAAGCACTTGAAAACACCCAACAAGAAATTCGCCAGGTCATCAATTTTTTGATCAATAAAATCAAGGAAATGTACCATGGTGTTAAAAAATATACGGGCGTTTTAGATCACTGCCAAGAATCTCTTAGCAGCACCGCTGACACTCAAATACTATCAGATTTAGTGACAAACCTAATCGACGAGACAACTGCTGCTAAAAATAGCAATGAAGAAATGGCCAACTCTTTAAACTCCATGAACAGAGTCGTCAAATCACTCAAATCAGATATCAAGTCACTCAACAACGCGGCGATGGTTGATGCCTTAACCAATATTGCTAATCGCCGTGCTTTTGATACTGAGCTTGCCAGCTTGACCGCGAAATTTGCAACCAGTAATACTCTGTTCAGCCTATTAATGATCGACATCGACCACTTTAAGCAATTTAATGACACGTTTGGCCATACGGTCGGGGACAAAGTACTTAAGTTTGTCGCTAAAATTTTAACGGAAAGTGTTAAAGGCCGTGATGTCGTGGCACGCTATGGTGGTGAAGAATTTGCCATTTTGCTACCAAAAACCAATCATGAAAATGCCATGCTTGTTGCTCAAGCAATCTGCCGTACCATTGAGAAAAAGCAATTCAAACAATCAAAACAAGCTGTAAAAATAGGCAATATAACAGTATCAATTGGTGTATCTGTTGTTCAAACAGGCTGTGAAAATTGTATTATTGAGCACTCTGATGAAGCACTTTATAAAGCAAAAAATAATGGTCGGAACCAAGTCGCCGGCTACACGGGGTAAGGGCATCAAAAACTGGCTGCACCACCAATGGTCCAAACATTTCGCTCAAAATCATTACCCGCTTGATTTGACTGGTTGTCAGTATGCTCAACCTTAGCTTCTAGCGACCACGTTTTATTCAAGCGGTAACTGGCTCCTATTGCGAACTGTACACGGTCATCTTGACGGCTAGAACCTGACCCTTTACTCGAAAAATCACTCACCCGATAGGTTGTTTCAACAAAGGCATCTAGCTGCTTGGTAAAATCATAAGTCAGCTTTATTTCTCCAGAATGTCTTGTGGGAGAGTGACTTTCGTTGGCTTCATCTTCACGATCATTTACCTCTAATTGATACCGAAATCGAAGCTTACCGACTGGAGTTGGTCTTTGAAAGGTTGTTCTAAATCGCTGCCGAGTGCCGGCTAAAAAAGCAAAATCACTCACTGGGTGCAAATCACTTAATCGATACTGAAAGCTAAACCTGTTTACTCCAAAACGACGCTTTGCGGTGAGTTTAAAGTCATAGGTATCTTGGAAGGATTCATTATTTAATTCAGCATGAGAAAAATCTACAGCAGGGGTTATTCGCCAGTTTTTGAATTTAAAAGGACGGTCAAACCCCAGCTTGACCACTCTGAAATTTTGCTCACTTTCTTCTAAGTACTGCTGCTCAAAAAGGCTTGTGGCAAAACGAAAGTCCATTGGTAGGTATAAACGGAATTTAAAGAACCCTTGTAAGAATTGGTCTGAGATATTACTCGCCTCATCCTCTCCAACTAAGTTTACATTATCATCATAACCTGCAGTCACATTGCCATACATCGTCCACAGCGTCTTTTGTTTCACTTTAGAGCGCTTTTTAGGCTGTAATTTTGACTTAGAAAGTGTCTGAATTTTTTTATTATTAGTCGTCGACAGTGCGGTTTCATAGTGAACTTGTGCAGACTTTTCTTCACCAAGCTGATCGGCAATCAAGCCTAAATTATAGTGGGATATTGCTCCTAATTTTGCATCAGACTGAACCTGTTCAAAGGCGTTTTGCGCGTCACGAAATTGCTTTAACTTAATAAAGCTGACACCTTGGTTATAAAATACTTTGGGGTTCTTATAACCTAAATTTTCTGCCCTTTTAAAAAAGACTAAGGCCTGCTTGTATTCACCCGCTTTATAGCTCTTAACGCCTTGTAAGTATGCTTTCTCTCCATTCGCAGCAGCATTACTCAGTAACAGTAATGAAAAAGCGACGATGGTGGTCAATTTAAGCAATGAACCCATACAATTAGTCCCTAACGACAAATAGTCCTACTCGAAAGTAGAACTTCATAACATACAGTTTAGTTGAAATTACGTTAAATTGAATTAATCATCCTCGGCATCTTCTTTATCTTCATCTGAGTCTTCTTTGTCGTCTTCAGCATCGTCTTTGTCATCTTCTGCGTCTGATTTATCATCTTCGGCATCGGACTTGTCATCTTCTGCGTCTGATTTATCGTCTTCAGCATCGGACTTGTCATCTTCTGCGTCTGATTTATCGTCTTCAGCATCGGACTTGTCATCTTCAGAGTCTGATTTATCGTCTTCGGCATCAGATTTGTCACCCTCAGAGTCGGATTTATCATCTTCGGCATCTTCTTTATCATCGTCGGAGTCGTCCTTGTCCCCTTCGGCATCTTCCTTGTCATCGTCGGAGTCGTCCTTGTCCCCTTCGGCGTCTTCCTTGTCATCGTCGGAGTCGTCCTTGTCCCCTTCAGCATCTTCCTTCTCATCGTCTGAGTCTGATTTATCCTCTTCGGAGTCATCTTTATCATCATCAGAATCATTTTTATCACTCTCTGAGTCATCTTTATCATCAGAGTCATCTTTATCATCAGAGTCATTGTTACTTTCTATGTCATCGCTTTTATCACGATCAACGTCTGGAGTGGTGATTCGCTGCTTACTCAAAGAAATACCACTAGAGCTTGGCAACGCAATCTCATTTAGCAACTCAGACAAGTCTTCTGACTCAACAATATCGATGGTAATATCATCAAAACTAGGTTTTTCAAAAGCACTTACACCACCCGAGACACTGTATAATGCGGCAATAATCGACAATTGTAATATTTTCTTTGAATGTTTCACAGTTAACTCCGGTAAACCTAAACTAGCCCAGGGATGTAAAGCGTTCTACGCACAGTTGAGCTTCCATAGACATTTATTTTTATTTTGAATGTTTTTACTTGCTTGCCATTAACCAGCTTTGCGATTAAGTCTTGCTTCACTCTACCTCTTGCAATCAGTGGCAGCGTTAAGCGATTAGCCCCTTTTTTCAATGCCGTTTTCCAACGAAGTGACTTACCTTCAAACCCTACAACTTCAAGATGTTCAGGAATTTCAATAATAAATTCAGCTTCTTTATAATGATCTGGCGAATTGAAAACCAACTGTATATGCTTGCTTTGATTCTCCTGCAACTCAATACTCACATCTGCGATACTGCCTGTTGGCGCTGATATCGGCTCATGAAATATGGTCAGCCACATGATAAATAAGGCGGCAATCGCACCGCCTAAGCTTGCAGGAATCCAGTTCTGCTTACTTGAAGACGTATTGAGACGGCTAAATGCTCTTTTCTCAAAGCCAGCATCAGGTTTTGGAACAGGGATATGTCGTAATAAATTACCAATCCTGCTCGCATACTGATATTGCGTTCGGCATGCAGTACAAGAGATTAAGTGCTCTTGTATGCCGGCCATTTCGGCCTCACCTAGTGCTTCATCTATAAAAGCATCAATGTGGTTATGTGTGTCGTTACAGTTCATGTTTGATGACCTCTATGGGTTAACACGAAATTGCTCTGAAAAAGGTTCCACCTCTGTCAAAATTTCTCTTAATTGTTTCCGTGCTCTGTGCAATCGAGATTTTAAGGTGCCTAAAGGGACGTCGATTTCTCTACTGATATGAGTCAAGGTGTGCCCTTCCATATCATGCAAAACAATGACCACACGATACTCCCGGGTTAATTCTTCCAATGCCTGTTGCAACCGATCTAATGACTCATGACTGGATGCTTTTTCTAATGGGTCGTGATTGAGTATGTCGGTATGTGTTTGCTCATCCAACCAGTCCGATTGATCTACTGGGGTACGCTTAGATTTACGCCAAGTATCAACAAATAAATAGTACAAACTTCGCAGCAGCCACGTCTGTAAACTCTTGATCTCATCTAGCTCAATTTTTTTGCTATAGGTGTTCGCAAGCAGCTCTTGCACTAAATCCTCTGCATCGTCTTTCGAGAGGGTGAGCCGGTACGCCCGTTGATATAAAACGGTTAAAAAAGGGGTAATGGCGCGCTCAAATTTCTGTTTACGCGACCACTGGAATAGATCAATAACACTCATCTATTTAATTATACATTGTTAGAGTATTTGCCTCGGGATTGCTTCGCTTTCCCAGTATAAAACAGTCTCACTGGTCTGCTGAAAGGCCATTTTTATCACAAAATCAAATTCACTGTCTGTAGGTTGCCCTAAAATTCTTTGAGCATCATTATCGCTACCTTGTGATACTTGGCTAATGGCATTCATAATTTCACAATCTGTTAATTTCCTCACCCTGGAGCGCCCCTTTTTTATCGTTATTACTTGTTTAACGACAGTTCAGTTAAAAAGGTTCCATTAATTCATCATTTTTTAAATAA
>Ga0233435_1003551_pt1 | contig 11792 bp, 8 predicted proteins | sample SI_122_August201_3_FD_182735 | JGI IMG/M metagenome (GOLD analysis project Ga0233435, IMG submission 182735) | Seawater microbial communities from Saanich Inlet, British Columbia, Canada - SI_122_August2016_135_MG | ecosystem: Environmental > Aquatic > Marine > Inlet | place: Canada: British... | reverse complement strand
TGTGTTTGGTAGCTTATTACTTTACACCTGAGTCTTACTTTACTCTATAGGTGTTTTTATTTAGCTACGACCAGAGGTCATGCACTTATCATACGAATTCAGGAATGACTATTACGCAGCAACTCAGGCCTAAGCTGCTGTCGGATAAATTGTGTCACCGCATTGCCACGTGGTGGAGAGCGATATAAATAAGCAAACTCATCATCATGAGCCATATAATAAGGTTGCCCAGTTTTAGTCAAAAAAGCATATTGCTGCCCATCACTTTTATACACATGCTTCGACTTTAAAACTCTCTGTTGGTATCGCTCAGAGTGAAGATATAAACGAATACGCTGGCACAACCAGGCCGGTATCAAAATCACCATTTGTTTACCGCGTTTGGTATCAATTAATGTTCCATAGCCAACTTTCAGGCGATGGCTTGTCAAACCCTCACGCAAAGGTGCTTCAAAATGCTGAAAACGAAGCGTAAAAACCGTCTGCAGACGTGCTCCAGTCGTCAGCGCTAACAAAAACGCCAATAACATTTCAATATTGCCCACTCGACGCAACGACTCCACTACAGCAATTTGCTCTTCTTTTTGTAACGGCCTTAACTTACCTCCGTCTTGAATGTATTCTCCATACTCATCGGAATTTTTTGCAGCTTTAAATGATCGAGTAAGATCCGTACTTTTCACCGCTTTCTGCCGCTGAAAGCCATGTCGATCTTTGAACATCATATTCACTTCGCTTTCCAGCCAGAGAGGTTGATCAAACTCATACCCATCCACACTCAACCAACGATAAAAATTCTGTACACTGCTCATCCGCCGCTTAGCTGTGCCTGGTTTAATGTTTTGACGTTGAATTTCATCATGCAGATAACGGCAATACCGATACGTTGGCCTTGCTCTGGCACGCATAGGAATCTGTAAAAAATCGACGCCTTCATCTACTAGCCATTGCCGGAAATGTCGCAAATCCCCCGCTAAGCTTTCTAGGGTGCGATGTTTTGCTGGCAGCACACCGGTTAACCGGTTCATTAAGAAGCGATTCGCTTCTTCCCACGGCGAACCATCTTCCGCCACAACAATCGGGAAATGATAAAATGCATCATGGTCAAATACCTCCGATGGCCTCACACCAAATTTGGGTAAGGGTTCACTATGTTGTAATACCCGACGTTTATTAATTTTTGCGACATGAGCCGTCGGCTCATACAAATCTAAACGATGAATAATCTCTACTCTCACCATGTTTTTTATTGCATCATTAGTTATGATGCTCCAGATGTATCAATTAAAAAGCCCTTGAGCATTTAACTGCATCAAAGGCGATGAAACATAAATATAACTTGACTAAAACACAAAATCAATGCATTATTTTTGCATCATTAACGATGAAATTAGATGATAATGCAACTCAAGCAACTCGCCAATATTAATGCAGGCTACCCCTTTCGCGGGAAAATCCCCGAAGTCGCCAACAGCGGCATATTAGCTGTGCAAATGAAAAACACCTCACCAGAAGACATCCGGTGGTCAAACTGTATTGAAACTGAGCCATCAGGCAAACGCCAACCGGACTGGTTACAAGCAGGAGATATTTTATTTGTCGCCCGTGGCAATCATAACTATGCGGTACTCGTTGATAAAACACCTGTTCTACCCAGTATTGCAGCCCCTCATTTCTTTGTGATCAGCAGTACAACCCCGACTGTGTTACCCCAGTTTTTAACCTGGCAACTAAACCAAGCCCCCTGCCAACGTTATCTTGAACAACATACGGAAGGCACCTTAACCAAAAGCATCCGCAAAAATGTGTTAGAAGATTTGCCCGTCACCATACCGGATATCCACAAACAACAATCGATTATCAACTTAGCTGACACCATACGCCAGGAACAGCATATTGCAGAACAAATAATACGTAATGGTCAGCAGCTACTTAACACCATTGCCCATGACATAATACATGCGCATAAAAGGACTTAACCCAATGAACGAACCGATCAATCAAGACAGCATCAATAAAACTCTATGGGATGCCTGCGATACCTTTCGCGGCACCATTAGCGCAGACACCTATAAAGATTTCATACTCACTATGCTGTTTTTAAAATACATCAGCGATGTATGGCAAGACCATTACGATGGTTACAAAGCCGAATATGGTGATGAGCCTGAGTTAATCGAAGAAATGATGAAAAGTGAACGTTTCGTGTTACCCACCGAAGCCAGTTTTTATTTCCTATGGGAGCATCGACATGAACCCGGCAATGGTGAACGCATTGACCAAGCCTTACACGCCATAGAAGAAGCCAATGGCACTAAACTCAAAGATGCTGGTAAAAGCGTGTTCCAAGACATCAGTTTTAATACCGACAAATTGGGCGAAGAAAAACAAAAAAACACCATTCTGCGACATCTATTAGAAGATTTTTCCAAGCCAGAAATGAATCTTCGGCCTAGTCGTGTTGGCTCATTAGATGTGATTGGCAGCGCCTATGAGTATCTCATTAAAAACTTTGCTGCCAGTGGTGGCCAAAAAGCGGGGGAATTTTATACTCCGCCAGAAGTCTCTGATTTAATCTCTCATCTGCTCAACCCTCAACCCGGTGAGAGCGTTTGTGACCCTGCTTGTGGTTCAGGTTCATTATTAATGAAATGTGGCAAAAAAATTCAGCAAAACCACGATAGCAAACAATACGCCCTATATGGTCAGGAAGCCATTGGCTCCACTTGGTCACTCGCCAAGATGAACATGTTTCTGCATGGGGAAGACAACCATAAAATTGAATGGGGTGATACCATTCGCAATCCTAAATTGCTAGATCAGAATGGCAACTTAATGCTGTTTGATATCGTGACTGCTAATCCCCCCTTCTCTCTCGATAAATGGGGGCATGACCAAGCCGGAGATGACCCATTCAGTCGCTTTCGTCGTGGCATTCCACCAAAAACCAAAGGCGACTATGCATTTATCCTGCACATGATTGAAACGCTGAAACCCGCCACTGGGCGCATGGGCGTAGTAGTACCGCATGGTGTGTTATTTCGCGGCAGCTCAGAAGGCAAAATCCGCAAACAATTGATTGAAGAAAATCTATTGGATACCGTGATTGGTCTTCCTGAAAAACTGTTCTACGGCACCGGTATTCCAGCCGCGATTTTGATTTTTAAAAAAGGCAATACCGATGGCAACGTGTTCTTTATTGATGCCAGTCGAGAATTTAAAGCGGGTAAAAATCAGAATCTATTGGCCGATGAGCATATTGCCAAAATCGTTGAGACCTTCAAAGCTCGTAAGAATGTCGATAAATACGCCTATCTCGCCACTCAGGGTGAAATCAAAGAAAATGATTACAACCTGAATATTCCGCGCTATGTGGATACCTTTGAAGAAGAAGAAGAGATTGATTTAATGGCTGTGCGGGCTGAGCGGGAGAAGCTGAAAGCACAACTCAATGAGCTTGAAGGTGAGATGTCTAAGTATTTGGAGGAGCTGGGCTATGGCTGTTGACTCAAAATACCCGAAAAGTGTAAAAGCAGGAAAACCTCTACTTGAACAATTACCACCTGGATGGGAGCAATTTTCACTTGATTACTACCTAGAGCTCACTCCTCGAAAAGCAAAAATTGAACATCATATTGAATACGATTTAGTAACAGTAAAACGCTCACGTGGCGGCGTTACTAGAAGAGAGCATTTACTAGGCAAGAACATTTCTGTTAAAAGCCAATTTTTTTTGGAAGAAGGCGATTTCTTAATCTCAAAACGTCAAATAGTTCACGGAGCATGTGGAATAGTACCCGAAGAATTAGCTGGTTCAATTGTTTCAAATGAATACTCAGTTTTCAGAGCTAAACCTAATTTTTTCTTACCATACTTAAGATACCTGTCTGAAACACTATATTTTCAGCAAACATGCTTTCACTCAAGTATAGGCGTTCATATTGAAAAGATGATTTTCAAACTTGATAGCTGGTTTAAATGGAAATTCAATATTCCCCCACTCCTCGAACAAAAAAAAATCGCCCAAATCCTCTCCACCTGGGACAAAGCCATCGCCACCACCGAGCAACTACTCGCCAACAGCCAGCAGCAGAAAAAAGCGTTGATGCAGCAATTGTTGACGGGAAAGAAGCGGTTTCCGGGGTTTGAGGGGGAGTGGAAAGAAGTTAAGATTAAAGAAATATTTACTTTAAGCAGTGGGGATAGTAAGCCTCACGATACTGAAAAAAACTTGGAACCAAATAAATCTATTCCTGTTTTCGGCGGTAATAACATTATGGGATACTCCTCAAAAAGTAACTCGAATGACACAGTTATATTAATTGGACGTGTTGGTGAGTATTGTGGAGTAACCAGACTTGTACAGCACGAATGCTGGATAACAGATAATGCTTTATATACAAAAAGTTTTGATAATAATAGTGACAAACAATTTATAACGTATCTTTTACAGCAATATGATTTATCAAAACTTAGGAACAAGGGGGGCCAACCTCTTATTTCTCAAAAGCCCATTTACAATTTAAAAATTATGATTCCTCAAAAGACTGAGCAAAAAAGAATAGCCTCATCATTAACCTATACCGATAAAGAAATCAAACTCTTGGAAAAACAACTGGCCAATTTAAAACAAGAGAAAAAAGCACTAATGCAGCAGTTGTTGACAGGTAAACGACGAGTAGAAATTTAATCAATTCAGCCAGCAAAAAAAGGAATTAAAAATGAGTAAAAAAAATGTCGGGTTATTTTTTGGTGCTGGAGCAGAGATTGCCTATGGTTTGCCTTCGGGTGGCCGTTTTGCCTTAGATATTTTTAGAATGGACTCATCTGAAGACAAAAAAGACTTCAAAGCAATGCTAGTAAACGTCAACAGTAGGACGCCTTATGCAGCAAAGTGGCTTCCTGATGACTACGGCAGCCGTTCCGTTTCGACATTCGGAAAAGCGCAATACGAACAACTTATTATTTCCAGTCTTGAAAATAAAAGACAACAAATTATCAACTTCCTCAACTCTTTTGATTCGCAGGTTTCTTGGATTAAACAAGAATTCGACAAACACAATATTAATATTGATGAAAAATTCAAAAGCTTAACCAGTAAGAATGTTGGTGAGGTCATTTTTTCTCAGGAAGTTAAGCTCAACGGTGCACTTGACAGTAGTATTCAGCTATTTGGTTCTATTTATTTTTCAGCAATATTGCAAGTTTTAGAATGCGAAGGGAAAAATGGTACACCATGGATCAGCGATCTAAAAAATATCGTCCGTTCTTTTATTGAGCTATTAATCGGCGCAGTTGGTGAGGATTTCCTACATAGAATTAATGATTCAATTTTTGAAAAAAAACCTGATTCAATCGATATATTTGATGATTTCTGCGGCTATTTTAAATTTGATTACAAACGCATTTCGGGGCTGGACTATATCCTCGATGGTCGATCCCAAGACATTTCATCTACAATGAGTGATGGGCAGGCAATAGTAGAGTTTTCACGACGGATACTCGAAGAAATATTCGTCGTTGCTCTGGATTATCAGTCTCTCATCGACTCTTACTATCGTTATCTATTTACACCAAAAACTGATTGGGCAAAATTCTGCAAAATAGCCATTTTTTTAATGACAGTTAGAAGATATATTACACAAAATCAGGATGATGCAAGAAAGAAAATTACCCAAGGTGATGGGTATTATCAAGATATATCGAAGCTCAAAAAAACTGCCAATGTTACTGTCATTGGTACAACCAATTACAACACATTTATCGATGAAGTTACTGGAGACCAGTCCACTTACCTTAATGGGTCGGTTAATGATTTTTATGACCCTTATCGAAACAAAATCATTTCCCAGCAAGATGCAAAAATCTCTGGGCATATTTGCGTTCCATTTTTATTCACACAAAGCGGTATAAAACCACTCACTTCAGTTTCAATGTCGCGACGCTATGTTGAGATTTTTGATCACTTTTCAGGTTGTGACGCAATTGGTGTTATAGGTTTTGGGTTCAATTCCGATGATGGTCATATTAACGGTTTATTCAGGGAGCTTATTGAAGATACTAATAAAAAAGTAGTGATTTTTCATTTCCCTGCTCACGAAATCACCAAATATGATGAAAAACTTCGAATAGTCAATTCTAGCAACCTAATCGTGGAAAATATTTCAAAAGATCGTGAAACAAATGAACAGTCTTGGGTTGATCAACTCATCGATCATGCGAGCTAATTGGCATATTGATTTTAGTTTAAATAAAAAATTGGAATTCAAAATGGATATAGAAGCTCCACCGTCAGGTCAATTCACCCTATTCCAAAGCAACGATGGGAAAACCCACATCGAATGCCGCTTTGAATCAGAAACCCTTTGGCTGTCACAAGCTCTCATCTCCGAGCTTTACCAAAAAGATGTACGAACTATTAACGAACACCTCATCAACATCTTCAACGAGGGTGAGCTTGAACAAAGCTCAACTATCCGGAAATTCCGGATGGTTCGCCAAGAAGGCTCCCGACAAGTCACCCGGGCGATTGACCACTACAATCTTGAAGCCATCCTCGCCGTCGGCTACCGCGTCCGCTCCAAGCAAGGCACCCAATTCCGTCAATGGGCCACGCAAACATTGCAAGAATACTTGGTCAAAGGTTTCGTCATGGACGACGAACGATTAAAAAATCCCCCTGTGGGTGATTCCGCTGTACCCGATTATTTCGATGAAATGCTGGAACGCATTCGCGACATTCGTGCCAGTGAACGTCGAGTGTACCTACGAGTGAAAGATATTTTCACAATAGCCGCCGACTACCAACAAAACAACAAAGACACCACCCGCTTTTTCCAAACCATCCAGAACAAACTTCATTTTGCCAGCACTGGGCTAACGGCTGCTGAGCTGATTGCCCAACGAGTCGATGCCACTCAACCTAATATGGGATTAACCACATTCAAAGGTGATGAAGTCCGTAAAATGGATGTCACCATCGCAAAAAATTATTTAAACGAATCGGAAATCGACGCGCTCAATCGAATCGTTGTGATGTGGCTGGATTATGCCGAAGACCAGGCACAACGCCGAAAACAGGTGTTTTTACAGGATTGGCAAAAAAAGCTGGATCAATTCTTAGCATTTAATGATAGAGAAGTACTACAGGGCAAAGGCCAAATTACTAAGAAAACTGCCGATACCAAAGCCAAACAAACTTATGATGTGTATGCTGCAGAACGTCGCAGCTTGAAAGAAAGCGACGGTGAAAAGGCCGCAATAGAGGCTTTGATTGCAATTGAAAAGAATAAGGACAAATAATTGTGCAACAAGCCACCCCAAAATTTCAGGAAGAGTACAGCGCCAAACTCCCTGCCCTCACCCTGCTATGTAATCTTGGTTGGACATTTTTATCCCCAGAACAAGCTTTGTCTGAACGCAGCCATAAGCAAGATGAAATAGTTTTAAGAAACATATTGCGCCAGCAACTTGAGCAGCGCCGTTTTACCTTTGCTGGGCAACCCCATGCACTCTCTAGCAAAGCCATTGACAACATTATTACTGAAGTTTGCAGCCCTGCTTTAAACGAAGGTTTACAAGCTGCCAATGAAAAATTGTATAACCATCTATTGTATGGCATTTCAGTCACAGAATTTGTTGATGGCAAAAAAGCCAACCCAACCATCGCTTTAATTGACTGGCATAACCCCAGCAACAACAGCTTTTTGTTTACTGAAGAATTTTCAGTCACCCGCTCTGCCGGTGTTGAATCCCGTCGCCCTGATATTATTTGTTTTGTGAATGGCATTCCCTTAGTCGTCATAGAAGCCAAGCGTCCTGATGGCAAAAAAGGCCCAACGGTAGAGGAAGGTATTTCACAAAGTTTGCGAAACCAACGTCATGATGAGATCCCTCGGCTGTTTGCTTATAGCCAATTACTACTGTCTATCAACAGCACCGAAGGTCGTTATGGCACTTGTGGCACACCCGCTAAATTCTGGGCGGCTTGGCGAGAAGAGGATTTCTCTGAAGCGCAAATGTCTGCCCTCAAAAACCAAACGCTTTCCCAAGACACTATCACCAATCTCTTCAATCACCGTAACCCCAAAGATTTAGAGTGGTATCAGAACCTCATTGCAGGCGGTGAATTGGCCGTAACCGGGCAAGATCAACTCTTGATTAGCTTATTAACGCCAACACGCTTATTAGACATGACGCGTTTCTACACATTGTTTGATAAAAAGGCCGGCAAAATCGTCGCACGCTATCAACAGGTATTTGGTATCAAACGCTTGATTGATCAAATCAGCCACAAACGTCCCGATGGCGGTCGAAATGGTGGTGTCATCTGGCATACCACAGGCTCCGGCAAATCTTTCACGATGGTGTTTTTAAGTAAAGCGCTGATTTTACATGACGACTTGAAGCAGTGCCGCATTGTGGTCGTGACGGATAGGGTTGATTTAGAAGCACAACTCAGTAAAACTTTTGCTTCAGGTGGTGAACTGGCGGGGCGAAAAGACCGTGAAGCAGCGATGGCCACTTCTGGCACCCGCTTAGCTGAGCAAATTAGCCAAGGCACAGAGCGGATTATTTTTTCCCTGATCCAGAAATTCAATACCGCCACCAAATTGCCTGAATGCAAAAATGATAGCCCAGATATTATTGTGTTAATTGATGAAGGCCATCGCAGCCAAGGTGGTGAAAATCATATTCGTATGACTCAAGCATTACCCAATGCCGCTTTTATTGCTTTTACAGGTACACCATTACTAAAGGACGATAAAACCACCAATAAATTCGGCCCCATTGTGCATGCTTATACCATGCAACGTGCAGTAGAAGATAAAACCGTCACCCCACTTCTGTACGAAGAACGTTTACCCGATTTGGATGTAAATGAGCGTGCCATCGATAGTTGGTTTGAACGCATCACTTCAGGATTAACCGAAGAACAACAAACCGACCTAAAAAAGAAATTCTCTCGAAAAGGGCAAATCTACAGCGCTGATGATCGAATTAAATTGATCGCACTGGATATTGCCAACCACTTTGATAATAACATTGATGATGGCTTAAAAGGCCAATTAGCTTGTGAAGACAGGTCTTCTGCAATCAAATATAAAAAATACCTCGATGAGGCGGGTCTGTTTGAAAGTGCTCTAATCATGAGTGCCCCCGACACTCGGGAAGGCAACACTGAGGTTGATGAAGCTAAATTGCCAGAAATCACCCAATGGTGGAAAGATAACGTCGGCAACCAAGATGAAAAAACCTACACAAATCACCTCATTGAACGTTTTGACAAAGACGACAGCTTAAAAATACTGATCGTTGTCGATAAGCTGCTCACCGGATTCGATGAGCCGAAAAATACCGTTTTGTATATTGATAAACCGCTAAAGTCGCACAATTTAATCCAGGCCATTGCCCGCGTGAATAGGCTTCACCCGAAAAAACAATTTGGCCTATTGATTGACTATCGAGGTATTTTGGCTGAGCTAGACACGACTATTCAAGACTATCAAGACTTAGCCTCACGCACGCAAAGCGGCTATGACATCAATGATATTGCCGGACTCTACAATGCGATGAGTACGGAATATAAACGTCTACCACAGTTGTACAAAACCCTGTGGGGCATTTTCAGTGGGGTAAAAAACACTCACGATCATGAACAAATGAGACAAGTACTCGTCCCTAAAATGCAAGAACGTGAAGGTGAAATGACCGATATTCACCTGAAAATTCGTGAAGATTTTTATGAAGCACTCACGGCATTCTCAACGTGCTTAAAAGTCGCGTTACAATCGGCCACTTTTTTTCAAGATAAAAGCTTTAGTGATGAGGATAGGCAACATTACAAGGAAACAGTCAAACAGTTTTCTAGCCTGCGTCAGCTCGCAAAACAAGATGCAGGTGAAACGGTCAGCTATGATGAGTACGCCGAACAAGTAAAGAAATTGTTAGACAAACATGTAGTAGGTGTTGAAGTCAGAGAACCCACTGCCGTTTATGAAGTCGGTAAAATGGGTCAACAAAAACCTGAAACCTGGAGTGAAGATAAAACAAGAAACGAAACCGATATTATCAAAACCCGTATCACTAAAACCATTGAACAAGAATTACGCAACGACCCCTATGCCCAAGAGGCTTTTTCTAAGCTACTTCGCAAAGCCATTGAAGAAGCCGAGCTATTATTTGAACATCCATTAAAGGAATACATGCTATTCCATGAATTTGAAGAACAAGTCACTGCCCGAAGCCTTGATGATATTCCGGATGCTTTTCAGGATAATCAACTTGCTCAAGCCTATTTTGGACTGTTCAAAAAAACATTCTCTGATGTATTTGTAAACCAAACTGAAGATTCCCAACAACACTGGATTGACCTGGCTTTTAGTATTGACGGTATTGTGGAAGCTGCTGTTTCAGAACACTCGATCAACCCACAAAACATTGAGGCTGATATTCGAAAAAAACTACTCCCTTTGATGTTTAAGCAATGCAAAACCATTGGCGGCGGTATGGATCAAGCTAAAGCCATTGTTGAATGGGTTATTCAGATTACCCGTGTTGGCCTTAGTGGCAATAGACTGTGAGGGTTTAGGAATGAGTGTAGCTATTGCCAAGCCTAATGAGCTTAATAGATTTTCGTTTCGATATGGTGATGAAAAAATCACGTTTGAACGCACACTACGTACATCTAATATCCAAAAGGTGTTAATCAAAGTCCACCCTGATTGTCGCGTGCTCGCACAAGCACCTTTAGGTGCAAGTGATGACGAAGTCTTGCAGGCGGTTAAAAAACGCAGCCGCTGGATATATCGCCAATTGCGTGAATTTCGATCACATTTAGCTCATATCACCCCTCGCCAATATATCAGTGGGGAATCTCATTATTATCTGGGTAAGCAGTATCAATTAAAAATACTTGAAGCCCCCTGCCACAATCAATACGTTAAGCTGCTGCGCGGCACCATTGAAGTCTCAATTAGGCAGAAAAACCCCAATCGAATAAGATTTTTGCTAAATGAGTGGTACAAACTTAAGGCCAAAATTGTCTTCGAAAGACGTTTAGAGGCCATGTTGAATCAAACGTTGTGGGTTTCAGATAGACCCCCATTGCGTATCCTCACCATGCAAACCCAGTGGGGTAGTTGCTCACCCAATGGAAGGCTCACCCTCAACCCCCATTTAGTTAAAGCTCCCAGAGATTGCATCGATTATGTTATTTTGCATGAGCTTTGCCATATTGCTGAGCACAATCACAGTGAACAATTTTACAAATTATTGAAACAAGTCATGCCGAACTGGGAGACTGTGAAAGAACGATTGGATGGGATGGCGAATATTTTACTAAATGTAAGGTCAACACAGAAATGATAATCACCTACTTAAATTCCGAAGGCGTTCATGAGGCTGAAAAACATGCTATTTCAACGCTCAAAAAAGCATTACCTGATAGCTGGAAAGGATATGCTTCATTAGAACTAGTTGATCGACGACAAGGTTCATCAGAATTAGATTTAGTCATTGTGAACGCTGACCGCCTAATTGTTGTTGAACTAAAAAACTGGAATGGGAGTTTATATGCCAAAGATGGTAATTGGTACATAGGCGGCGACAATCGAGGTAGATCTCCCGTCAAATCTACACTACTCAAAAGCAAGAAATTAGCATCCAAAATATCTGGCAAACTCAAAAGTAAATTAAGCTTCATTCCTTGGGGAGTTATAGTCAAATGTTGTGTACAGAGAAGTTTTGAGGCAGTGACCATCCGCTATCCATTACTCACTTTTTTCAGCTTA
>Ga0233435_1003547_pt1 | contig 11801 bp, 11 predicted proteins | sample SI_122_August201_3_FD_182735 | JGI IMG/M metagenome (GOLD analysis project Ga0233435, IMG submission 182735) | Seawater microbial communities from Saanich Inlet, British Columbia, Canada - SI_122_August2016_135_MG | ecosystem: Environmental > Aquatic > Marine > Inlet | place: Canada: British... | reverse complement strand
CTTGCTACAGCTTCATACTATTCGTTGCCTCCTAATATGTGTAGCTCAGTTTCAGGCTGCTGGTTAGGCTTTGCCTGTGCTGGATTGTCCAGCTTGATTGCCTTAGCTTTGCTTGGCGCTCTCATATATTCATCCTGTACCTAACAAGCTGCGAGGAGCCAACCCCATATTAAAGTACGGCACTTATTCTGATAATATGCCTATCACACCACTCAAAAACAACCAGATTTAAACTATTACTTCCTGAATTCGTATAATAAGTGCATAACCTCCACGACCAAGGCATTACGACATAATTCATTACGTGCCTTATAAAATAAACCCAGCATCAATAGATGGTGGATGAGGGCTACACAGATCAAGATAACTAGCATCCAAGTAATCCATCAACATCGGCATTTTAGAACCATAGCGTTGCCAATGACTTCTTGAAATCTCATTTGTTGCTATTTGCATAGCTGCCTCCCCTAAATCGGCAGTTGCTTTATCTGTGTCTCCCAATTGCATATAGGACTGAGCACGCATATAAAGTGCAGGAATATGAAATTTATATTTCCATAAAACCATATCTGTAAAATAGTTAGCCGCCCTCTCATAACGACCTTCCAGGTAATTTCTGTTACCAAAAAAATTTGTATATATATTTACATCATAGACCAAATCTGTTAATTCTTGTGCAGAAACTTCCTTAGTATCAAACTCTCTTGAACTATACCCACAGCGGTCCCAATCAATATTATTTGGATCAAGCTTACCCATCTTAGCATATTGATCAAAAGCTTCTGTCCCTGGAAGCGGTAACAGAGAAAAGACCTGAATCCAATCCACATCAATTGTTTTAATGTAATCAATTGTCTCTTGCATATGACGCTTTGTCTCATAAGGAAACCCGAAAAGAATGTTCGTTTCCACCTTAACCCCTAAAGTACGCGCATGAGCAATCAGATGGCGCGCCTTATCTAAGTCCACCTTCTTCTTAACGATATTATGCTGTGCATCAACAGAACCTGATTCAATCATGATCCTTATATAATCAAAACCGAGCGAACAGACTGACTCCAATAGCTTGTCATCCATAATACGCACACTCAAACCACTCGGCATAGAAAATAATAGACCTTTATTGACCCCTTCCGCTACTATCCTATCAGCCAGAGCTGTGAACTTTGTTTTTCTAGCCGCCAACAGATCATCCCAAAGAATAATATTTGAAAAACCACATTCATCCCGCAAATAAATCAGGTCGTCAATAATACGTTGATTGGATTTAGTGCGAATACCGCTTCCGTGAATGACCATTGACGCACAGTATGTACATTTAAAAGGGCAGCCACGCTCCATCATGACCCCTATTGCACCATCAGGAAATGCATTGGAAAACTTACGATAAGTTTCTAGATCAAGAAGATCATATGCAGGCAAACCTATTTGATCTAAATCTATTAGTAACTCACCAAACTCTGCTTTTACAATGCCTTTCTCTAGGTCTCTGTTTACTTTTTTACGATCATAGACACCGGGGATTTCTTCCACAGAAATATTTGATAACTCATTGCTTTTATCAGCAGATATCTTTCTAATAAATTTTTTAAATCCAATTTCTGCCTCCCCAACAAACACATAATCGACAAAATCAGAATCTTTAAAAACTGTAGAATGGTAGAAAGTAACGTGCCCTCCACCAAATATAACTTTTGTTGTTGGCCATTTTTTCTTAATTATTTCAGCCAACTTAATTGAGGAAAGATAAGAAGATGAAAACAGTATTGAGATACCGATAACATCAGGTATCGTTACTACTTGAGATAACAGCCGACCTACAAACCCTCTGTAATCAGTTGGCGAATTATCAGCAAGGTTTCTATGATAAGCACTTAGATCTTTAGCCAAATCAAGCAGCTCAAAGTTCACGTAATTAAGTTTATTTCTTGTATAGGATGCCAGCTCTATCAACCCAGTAGGAGTTTCAAATTTAGGCGCTAATAACTCATTTTGATCACCCAACAGCTCATCAATCTGGAACAGCGGCATAGAACTTGGACTAACAAACAATACATTAATCATCGACTTATAACCTTAGTAAAAAATAATCATCAGTTGAAGCTGGTGTGTTAGCCTTTCTTGCAGACTGAAACTCTGAACTTTTTCCAATACAAATTCTTAGTGATATAGTGGCAACGATTTTAAATTAATAAACACAAAATCAACCACAAATATTAGCACTTTCAATTTTATCAACCATACCCATAAACTCATTAAAGATAACATCACAGCTATCTCCTCCTCCCCATACAGTCTTCTGAAATGAGCTTGAACCTGGATATTGAGAACCAATAGGTGACCCTGATGCCTCATGAAACTCATATGACCCTGCATAGTGCTCATCAGAAACATACGCGAAATTAATATAACGAACATTCTTGTTAAACATACAAAGCGCAATAGTCCCTGTATTAACAGTCATATTTAGATAACAAACTTCATACAGTGCCATACGTAAAAAAATATTCCAAGATGCTGGACTAAAAACCGAGTATCCATTCAAATCATCAGCATCGAAATCAGAGTACGTATCTTTAACAAAAATTGGAACATAACCATTTACACGAACCTTATCCGCAAAACATTTCCAAGCAGACATATCACTATTCCTCTCTTCACTCAGGAGATTCTGGCGAAGAGTAATTACAATGCATTTATCTCTATCAAAATCAAACATATCAATCCATTGCTGAACAAAACTAATAGATGATTGATTACTTTTTAATGGCTGCCCATACCCATCGCCCAGACAAGTATTTCGGATACTATCTAGCTCAACAGGACTGCCAATACTATAATCAACTGGGAACATAGAACCAGAATACAAATCAATCACTCTTAATGCTTCAGATCTTGACTCAAACAACGTATATCCTTTACACGAAGGCAGCAACGACATCGAAGGAATTATCACATTATAAATAAACCAATAATTACTTGATTCAAGAACAGCCCCCTCAGACCTTATTGATTCTCTAGAAAGATCAAAAACAGGACTATTGTTACTATAAATTATCACTGGGTGCAGCCATTTGAAACCCAATCTTTTGCGTTCAGAATCCGCATGAACTAGAGAAACGACAAACTCATAATTTAACGCATTTACACTAAGATCATAAATAAAATGCATTATATTAGAATTTTCATGATTAGCCTCTAATACATTAACAGAAAATGAATTATCTACACAAGAAATCTTATCAAATCCTGAAATTTCTAGCACATCCACTAAATCTTTTCTTACTTTTTCTCTTTCAATTACTATTATCACACGTATATCTATTTCATGACTCTCCAGCTCATCAATTCTCTTAATATCTCCACCCTTATTAACAGTCGACTTATATGAATCTAAAAACATTTTAACGCATATATCTGGGCGACAACTTCTTATCAAATTATACATTTTTCTTGAGGCGCCACCAGCTGGACAAAGATAAACTGTCTCTCCAAGCTTTAACTCATCAAAACTATTCATAACATCACTCATAGCCAATAATGATTTTTACACCGCATTAGCACAAGCCGCCTTATATGCACTAATCGTTCCAATATCAATCAATATTTCTTTAGTTTCATAGGTATAAATCTTTCCCAGCATCTTAGGCAGCACATCAACACTAAAATCAACAGAACCTAAAAACTCCTCTCCTATATAATTCAAAAACTCATTAGATAGTAAATAAATTGCACCGTTAGCTAAATCACCTGGAGGAGAGCTAACCTTCTCATAAAAACCAATCACAACTCCCCTCTCATCCAGCTCTACAATACCACATGATGAAGGACTATCTGTACGAAACGTCATCATCGTCAACAGGCAATCAACCGGCCGATTCTGATGTGCGTATACAAACCCCTCAAGGTCAGCAAGGCAATAATTATCCGCATGTAGCAGTAAACCATCTGTTTCTTCAAAGAAAGCTCGATTCCTTATTAAAGTTCCAGCAGTTCCTAATAACTGAGGCTCATTCAATAGCGTCACTACACTTGCATAACAGCTATCACTCAAATACCTCTCTACCTGTCCAGATAAATAGTGGGTATTAACAAGAAAAGGCCCGAAACCTGACAAAGTCAATTTCTCTAGCCATATATCAAGTAACGGCCTTCCATTAATTGGAACCAAACACTTAGGGACTTCATTAGTTAAAGGTCGCAACCTAGTTCCTAACCCTGCAGACAATAAAATTGCCCTCACAAATGTAATTCCCGCAATAACTCCTTCGATTTAATTGGCGTATTTCCTACCCGCCCAACTTGGATTGCCGCTGCCAAAGAGCCAATGTAGGCTGCTTCCCATATACTCCCATCAACAGCCAAGGTCATAGCACTAGCTATCAACAAACTATCACCAGCACCAGCAACATCACGCGGCACTGAATTGAGTGCACAAACTCGGTCGGTCAACCAACCATCTACCTCATTGCCTGCATGAATCAGCACTCCCTCTCCTCCTAGTTTCAACAAAATATTGGTTGCCTCAGAAAGTTCACGCAATTCCTCTGCCATGACCACCAAACCACCTTCATAATTACGGGTACTTATTCTGGCCTCACGCTCTGTTGGAGTAATCAAGTCCATCCCATAAAAACGACTAACATCACCAAGCTGTGATGACGACTGGCTATCTGCCACCATCATTACATGATGCAATTTGCCCAATCTAATAAGCTGGTCAACCAAGTTTTGTGGTAACACGCCATAATTGAAGTCAGAGAAGACAAGTAAATCAATCTCACTCATTTTCTCTTCAAAGAACACCAGTAGCTTACGCTGAAGATCTGCGCTAATAGCTGTTTGATGAAGATGGCTAACCCTCAACAAACTTTTACCTTTACTACGAAAACGCTGCTTAAGTGTAGTAGGCCGATTTTCATCCTCAACAAAAGTAGCACTTACTCCTGAAGCAGATAACGCATCTACTGCAAAATTTGCAGCTATATCCTTGCCAATCACAGAAACAAGATTGGCCTTACCTCCCAATCCTGCAGCATGGGCAGCAACAATACCGGCACCACCAATAAATTTTGTAGAGTCTATTGGAGTGACAACAATAGTTGGATCTTCCTGAGACATTCCCAACGGTTCACAAGCAATATACTCATCCACAATCAAATCACCAACAACAGCAACACGAAGTGATGAAAATTGCTCCAACAACCCTTCAACCCTACAAACACTAATTTGATGACGTTGGAGAAAATCTCGAGGTTTATTGATACCCAGTAGAGCCGTTTCTTGAATTTCTTTCCGCAAAAGCTCTAGAGAAGAGAACAATGACTCCCCTGAGCTAAAAATGATTTCCCCTCCATATTCCTCAATCACACTTTTCTCAGTATTAAACTGATTTTCATGCTCTTTCCCTTTTACCACAACATCAGGGCGAAGTCGTTTAATCACATCTGTCACAGGCTCATCTGCAACAAAAGCTTCGTCTACCCAGCTATTACTACAGACCCCATCAAGACGTAACTGCTCAGGAACATGCGCTGCTGCTGAAGCAAGTCGATCACTTAACACAGCAACAATCACGCGACTCCCCGTCTCTCTAGCAAAACGCAAGAGCCGCAAATGGCCAGGATGAAGCACATTAAAAACACCTGAAACGAACACCGTTCTCTGCTCTATCATCATTAATTTCATCTATCGCTATCTGCCTTCGACTCAACCACCACTCGATCAAATGATGCAGATTTCACTTATAAGAAGTTCAACCTATCACCATCAGGCCGCACTGAATGCACTACTACTGATTAATCAAAAAACCCTATCAGAGGGCTGTAAGTTGCACTCTCTGTTTGTCGCTTTCTAGAGCAAAACACCACCAAATCGATAAGGTTAGTGCGAAACCCTGTATTATACGGATTCACTCTGTCGATACACTATAATACTCACTCAATGAACAGAAAGAGATGTACTAAGGTACGCCAGTACATCTACAACTGGTTCAGCACTAATTGACAGTACTGCCTCCGTACGCTCCATACCAAGAGCTGCAGGATCAAGGTAACCCATCCAGTCATCCGTATTGGAACTCACAGCCGTGCGAATCAGCCTATCAGGCAACAACCCAGTTTTAGCCATAGATGCAGCAAACTCCAAGTAGGTGTAAGCCTGAACTCCAGAAAAATGGAACAAACCTCCAGACTCCTCATCAATGATCTTAAGCAACCCTTTGCAAACATAGTCAAGTGATACTGGCGACAACTTACAATTGCTAAAGGCATCAATAACTTTACCTGCCTTAGCAGCAGCCAACCACCCCTTCACAAACGGCGTATCAGAAGAAACAACCTTAGTCAGTCGAACAATTGAGAGAGTTGCTCCGTATTGTCTTGCTGCCTCTTCTAACGCCAACTCTACTGCTCGCTTAAGCACCCCATAAACTGTAACCGGCGAACAGCGCGCTTCTTCACCAGACATCTCTGGAGCATCACCCAAGGAAGCAGTAGACGACAAAAAAATCACGTGGCTTCCATCTCTTAGGAACCGCGATGCCAAACTCACTGTATCTGTAAAATTTACTTTTGCCGCCAAAACTGGATCTTTCGCACAGGCAGCGTAACCTGAAATACCGGCGCACAGAACAACAGTCTTAGCGACTGGCAAATCAGCGTCGACCACCGCTGTTCTACCTAAGTCAAAAAAATAACTGCTTGATGTATGCACAAGCGAGCGCCTAGTTGTTTGAAAAGCAGTAACACCTGCATCGACCAAAATTTCACCAAGTCGTCTTCCGATCTGGCTATCACCACCGATGACTAAAACTCTTGAACCACTCATTACACCACCTTCACCGCTTAACCTAGCAAATGCCTTTATCTAAATCGTCTTCCGGCATACCTAAACAACTCCGAGGGTTGATCGAGCTATTTAACTCCTCATAAGTAGAACAACATAACCCTAGCAAGTAATGTGACATCGGAAAAAACCCCGTATGCACCACCTCATCATTCATCGAAAAGATGAAAACATTATGGAAATACTTCTCAAGAAACTGTTTAAAGTCCTTGCCACTCTTACAATTGACGTGTCCTATCTTGCTCTGAGGTGATGCGTACTCTTGTGATTCGAGTGAGGGCATACCGATAATCACCGGTGCCTGAGGAGGCAGAGAGTCTAGCAGGTTTCGCATGAATACATCTTCATCAGCTGAGTCAATATGCTCGAGGACATCTAGACAATAGGCGGCGTCGAATTTCCCAGGAACGGGGCCATTCAGTAAATCGTGAATAAACAGTGTCATCGGCCAGAGTGCATCCAGACGAGTTTTTGCATCCTCGATGAATGCGGGATCAAAATCAACCGCCGTCACATTCCCTACCTCCTGCTGTACTACTCTAGTACCGAAGGCATCAGCACATCCAACCTCAAGGACATCTTCCCTACCACTTAACATCTTCGCAACAAATTTGTAGCGGGCTAGAGTAAATAACGTTCTTCGTGGATCCTGGTTCCACGATTCATTAGCCATCAAGCCGAATCTGGATACACCATGCTTCTTGCGAACATCAAAGAGCAGACTATACTGTGGCTCTTTAGTCTTTTTTGATTTAATCATTTTGCCTCGCCTCACTTACATCTTGATTAGACAACGACCACTTGCCTTACCTGATCGCATATTTTCTATAGCAGTATTGATTTCGTCCAATGAGAGGCAATCAGTCAACAATTCACGAAGTTTAATTCTATCGGCCCTGAAAAGTGCATGATATCGGGGAATATCAGTGTGAGGAGCAGCCTCACCACCATAAGAACCAGATAACCCTTTGCCAAAATGCAGCGGTAATGAATAAATATTAATATCATTCCCTTTGCGTGGAACCCCAACCAAGATAACCCTTCCTTGCGGATTGGTAAGTTGATATCCTAATTCAATAATTACTGGTTGTCCTGTGTTATCAATAAAGACATCTAGGTTCTGCTCTCCTGTAATATCTTCGATCGCCGTCTTAGCATCCTCTACTTTAGCATTGATCAGGTGGGTAGCACCCATTTCGTGCGCAAGAGCCAAGCGATTATCGAACAAATCAACTGCAACGACAGGATAGGCGCCCACCAGAGCAGCAGCCTGAACAATATTAAGCCCTACCCCTCCAGCTCCATAGACAACCACAGACTCACCAATACGGACCTTGGCATTATTTTCAATCACACCAAATCCCGTGGTAACCGCGCAACCAAACAACGCTGCAACATCCAGATCACTATCGTCAGGAATAGGAGTCATACGATCCTCTGAGACAATGGCATACTCATTGAAGGTAGTTAACCAACCCGCATTGACCGTCTTGCCTCGCCAACGGTATTTAGGCGGGGCACTTTCAATCCCTTGTCCTTTTCGCCAATGCAGAACAACTGCGTCGCCCGATCTAACAGTTCTGACACCTAGCCCAACTTCCATTACGGTAGCAGAGGCCTCATGCCCCAACAAATGAGGCAGGAATCGATCCTCCCCTTTCACCCCATCAATCTCACCTAGCTGGGAACCACAGATACCACTGTAGTGGATCTTCACCAATACCTGCCCCACATCCAAGCTATCTGGAAGCTCAACCTCATCAATTACCAGCGGCTTGCGCTGCTCCACTAGAATGGCGGCCTTCATTGTCTTTGGAATCGTCATCACATACTCACTCAAAATAGATAAATAAATGGTCCCCGTTGTAACTGGTCTGCTTAAACCACGACTCCCACTCTTCCGGGGTACAGAATGCCTCACAGGTCACCTGCCAGTATAGCAGATTGGCCTTCTCCTCCTCATTGCGGTACGCCTCCACGGAGGTACTTTTTATCCTTGCCAACCCGCTCCATCTCTCGCAGCGCCTTATCGCGGCGTTTGTCAATGTAGACCATAACAGGCATTCTACTCCTTGATAGATTGAAATGGTGCTTTAGCCTTTGATAACTGATCTCGCTTCAGCACAACCGGATCAAGCCGATGACTGGCAAACCTTCTCGACACCATATCTGTGTTTATCAACAAAGCTGCACTGCACAGGCCAAATTGAGTGCAACAACATCCTTTCAAGTAAACATTCCGTAACTGACTGTTCATGCAATAGTCATCTCTTCCTCTAAGATAAGCAATAACCCTATTTCCTTTGCTGACAAACAACATCCTCCTCAAGCTCTGTAAGCTCTTCCGGGCAACGCAACTCAATACGCTCAACACATCGCTTCAATGATTCCAGTTTTCTGCCATTAACTACTTATCCCTGTCCTTCTCTCGGCCAATATTCTTTCACGATACAGCACAAAATCCGCCTGTTCAATCAGGTGACGATTCAGTAACTCACCATAGTCGCGATCACTGCCGTGTAGACGCTTTCCTATATGGAAAATCTTCCCTGGAAGCAACTATCCAACTGGGGCGGTATTTGTCAACAGACACAACAAAGCCCATCCAAAATGGTTGCCTTCTCTTTGCATAAGGCAATTTAATAGCGTGAACGGGTCGCCTTCAGATATGCTTGTCGCTCTTTTTTCTATATTACAGTCCTCTTGCTTGGGTTACCTGTAAGCATGAGTCAACGGCCCTTTTTCGAAGATCCTTTCGATCACATTATTTGTGAGCCAATTCACTTATTCAGATATTCCTTTACGATAAGAAAAAGATCTTTTGCAATTTATCTCGCTATAAAGTTTTTCTCTTTCACTGTATGAATAGACTTTATCATTTGGTATCGAATTTAGGTGTGGGACACTATTGACTTTTGGCCACCCTAATTCATTAAGAATTACATTTAAACCTTTTTTAATATCTTTAATAAAACACCTAACAAAGACGTTAGAGCTCAAGTCAGCCTCGCTGATTTGCTCCTCCACCAAATCAATATACCATTCAATCTTATCCTCCAAACTCCGATTATCCCACACATCTTTCGTTTCACTCCCCCATTCCACAGCAGTAATCCGATTTGGCACATAATCCTTTTCCGAATAATGGAAATTTCTAACTGCCATAGACTCAATATGATCTCTTTTTTTCCTATCAACCTTCAGTATATAATAATCATACAATGGAATATCTTTAATATAAGGAATTAAAAAACAGAATGGATTCCCTCCGTGACAGTCATATCTATCTAGCAACATCGCCGTCAAAGAAACCATTACACTCCTATTGACTTTTCCACTTCTGTACAAAGACAATATAGAGTAAATCTGACTAGCAAATCCTTCATAGCATATTTCAAGATTAATGACTTGTAGCTCTTCAAGAGCAAAAGAAATTGACTTTCCTCCACTTGTCCCTGCCGCCGGGAACAATAATCGTTTAGCTCGCACTTCTATCTTACTGGAATAATATTCTCTAACCTCCATATATTTATTGAAAATAAAGTTAATCTCTTCAATATCTTTATCAGCATAAACTTCTCTACATAAATAATCATTCTTTAAAAATAAAAGGCTAGCCATCCTTAATTTATCACTCAAAGAAAACAATCCAAACAAATCAAACGTTAACGGCAGACCACTTCTATCAGCAAACTCACACAGCGCTCCAGAAAGCAAGATATTTTCTTCACTTATACCCCTATCAATTAACACATTAACCGCATCATCCTCAGGTGTTGCACAAACCAAGTATATTCGGTCACTTACTGGAACCTCATAACTCGTTCCAAATAAAATATTATCAGGCTTAATTCTAAGCTTATCAACAATAAATTCCCTAACAAGCCGCGCTCTGCCCCCTGTACCAACGCCAACTACCTCTTTTGCATCATTGAGCAAACTCTCAATAAAAGCCATATATATCGTTTTTTTCTCCACTAGTTTTTTTTTCATGCATTCTCCATCTTTCGGCCACACCAACTTAAGGAGAGTCTGAAAAACTCCCACATTTCCTATTTTTCGTTCAGATCGCAGCTATTTTCGTAAATTCTGGCCACAATCCTCCAATTTATTCTGTTTTTGGTGCGCTCTGATGGAATCAGGGCGCACCACTCCCTCAGGTTGCCAGTTTATGCCTGCATATGTAAAGGTTTGCTAGGGCAAACATGGTGCTGAGGTGGTTATTGTTTTTGGCCATGCCACGATAGCGGGTCTTGGTGAAACCAAACTGCCGCTTGATGATCCGAAAGGGGTGCTCCACTTTGGCTCGAATGCTGGCCTTGGCCTGCTCCAGCAGCTCTTGTGGATTGTCTTTATGAAGCTGTTTTCTCTTTCCTGGCATCATCGCAATATACCAGTTGACCTTGCGGTTCTGGTGCTCTGGTCGTTTCTGAACCCCTCGATAGCCTGAGTCACCGAAAACATCCCGCTCTTCTCCATGAAGCAGTTTGTCTGCTTCGGTAATGTCATGGTGATTCGCTGGAGTAGTGGTCATGCTGTGTACTACGCCAGTCTCTGCATCGACACCGATATGGGCTTTCATGCCAAAGTGCCACTGATTTCCTTTCTTGGTCTGGTGCATCTCTGGATCACGTTTCCCTTCTTTGTTTTTGGTAGAGCTGGGGGCTGGGATGATGGTGGCATCTACTGCCGTACCCTCTTTGAGGATCAATCCATGCTCTTCCAGCAGTTGTCGAGTAGACGGACTTCTTCCGCCAAGGTTGTCGTTATGACCAGTTGATTCTTTCATGGGTACACCTCGCTGCACGCAGCTACTATGTGATCTCTGTTCATTACTACTTCCTCTTGGGTTGTTGTCACGCCCCTCTCAGAACCGTGCTTGCGCAATTCACGCACACGGCTCCTCAACAGCACTCGTCTCTTCACTTTGAAAGTTACCATAGGTTCACCATAAT
>Ga0233435_1003543_pt1 | contig 11811 bp, 11 predicted proteins | sample SI_122_August201_3_FD_182735 | JGI IMG/M metagenome (GOLD analysis project Ga0233435, IMG submission 182735) | Seawater microbial communities from Saanich Inlet, British Columbia, Canada - SI_122_August2016_135_MG | ecosystem: Environmental > Aquatic > Marine > Inlet | place: Canada: British... | reverse complement strand
TTAATTTACACTTAAAAGAATGTGAATTTAGATTTAATAATCGCAAGCAAGATATTTATAAAGTTTTGCTTGGAATGTTTAGAAAAGAGTCGCTTAAGTTGTCATGACCCAAAAATATTATTACACAAAGGAAAGCGGGGTTTATATATTGCTTTCAGGTGGAACTAACTCACTAACTGCAATTCTAGCCAAACAAACTGATGTTAAGTTTGGTGGAATCTCTGTAGGCACCTTTGCAAGAAAAGTAATTCAAAATTTGATTCACAGCGATGATTTTTATGAAAAAGAAATAATAAAAAGTGCACATTTGATTGCTAGAAAGCTAGTTCAAAGTAATATAAATAGTTAAATAATGGCAAATTTAATAGTGGCTGAAGAGTCTTTAAACGATATAGAACTAGTCATTTTTGATAAAGATGGCACACTCTTTGATTTACATCGGTATTGGTCTTTTGTAATTATTGAGAGGGCTAAATATTTTTCAGAAATGTTTTCTGATTATGAAATTAATTCTATTTATTTAAAATTAGTTTCAATTATGGGTTTAGTAGGAGAAGATAAAATCAGCAATGAAGGGCCTGTTGGTATTAATTCTAGAAACCATATTGTTGAAATAGTATACAAATTTCTCAAAACTGAAGATAATAACATAAGTATTCAAGATGTAGAAGAAGGGTTTTCAATAGTAGACTCAACTATTGATAATAATTTTGACAAAGTTATTAATAAAATGCCAGGAGTTGGCAGTTTGCTATCAAGCTTAAAAGAGTCAAAATGTTTGATAGCATTGGCCACTACAGATATAAGTAACAGAACCAATAAAGTCTTGATGCATGAAAAAATGTTTGAATACTTTGACTGTATTGTTGGTTCTGACCAAGTTATAAATTCTAAGCCCAGCGTTGATATGGTTGATTTAATACTCAATAGTCTGAATGTCAAAAATAAAAAAAATGTCGTGTTAATTGGTGATAGTGTAGCAGATTTGGATATGTCTATTAATTCAGGGATTAGGTTTATTGGCGTAAAGACCGGCTTGCATTCAAATAGGTTTTTATTAGATTCGAGAATATTGGTAGATACTCTTTTGGAAGTAAAAGTAGGTAAAAATGTTAACTAAGCATGATTCAATATAAGAAGCAATAGACATGCTTCTGTCATGTGTAATTACATAACAATGATTATTAATTTTAGACTGTATAACGCATAACATGAAAGATGAAAATTTATTAGTTTTAAAGAAAATATTTAGTGTAGTTTTAGATCTAAATAGTAATGTTGAAGTTGAATCTATTAGGAAGATAGATACAACAAAGTGGGACTCTCTTGCTTCTGTATCTTTCCAAGCTGCGATTGAAAGCGAGCTTGGATTAGAACTAGATATTGAGGAGTTATTTGAGATAACATCATTTAAGATGATGGTACTAGTTCTTTCAGATAAGGGGTTGTAATTGGAAACACTATTTTCTGTTAAAGTTACGGAGCAAGAATTAAATAGCTTTGCACAGTTGTCTGGCGATTGGAATCCGCTACATACAGATAAAAATTATGCTTCCAATACAACTTATGGAGGAAATATACTTCATGGTGCATTTTCTTCTGCACTTATTTCTCGAGTGGCAGGGATGTATTTACCTGGCAAATATTGTTTACTTCACAGAATGAATTTACGCTTCCTTTCGCCTATAACAGTTCCTGCTACATTAGTTGTTAAAGCGAAAGAGAAATCAAAAGGTTGGGTCGAAGTTGAGATAATTAATGCAGATTCTGGAGTTTTACACGTTCAGGCATCATACAGCTATGGGCTACATCGAGAGTTGATTAAAAACAACAAAAAACAACTTTCAAATACAACAAAAGAGGTTGATAAAAAAATTGTAATTATTGGTGCTACTGGGGGGATTGGGTCGGCATTGCTTAACGAACTTGGTGATAGGGCTGTAGGAACCTCACGTAGAAAAAAAGATGGATATATTTTTGTTGATAACATAGAGGATATATCTCATCATATGGAAAGTATAGAAATAGAGTCCATTATTTATTGTGCTTGGCCAATGCCTGATAATGAGCCTATTACATCTGAAAATTCACCAGAACAGCGTGTAGAGAGGTTTATATCAGAGCCATTAAGGCAGATGATGGCATTGGCTAGATTACTAAAAGATAAGGGTGATAAGAATTCAACCATTGTTTTGATTGGCTCAACCTTTTCAGATCCGGGCAGGCATGGTTATCAAATGCCATTATATACACTTGGAAAGTCCCTTATCCCAACTCTAGTTAAAATTCTTGCTGTAGAACTGGGTTCAGTAAATAAAAAGAGTTTAGGGATTGTATTTGATGTTATAGATGCGGGAATGAATAGTAACTTGACTGAATTTTCAAGACTCCAACACGCCGATCGAACACCAAGCGGTATATTGCCCAATGCAAATGATGCTGCAAAGCAAATAATTTGGGCGTTAGACAATAAAAGTAGTCTACTCTCGGGTGCCACAATTAATTTGTCTGGAGGAAGTTTGCCTTGAATTTCCTTGAAGCGGCGAAATTAAAGAATAAATCAAGTTCCTATAAATCTATTGAAATAGGTTTTTATATGTCTGGGCTATCTACGCCAGTAGAAATATATTTACAAGGTTTTTTCTCAAAAAATAACCTAAATGTTATTTTAAATACTGTGGAGTTTGGTACATTAGCTCAAAAAATTATTTCAAACAAGCTTCAGAAAGAAAATATCATTGTTATTTTACCTTGGGATTTAATTCCAGAGCTGGATTGGAGGTCAGGAGTCCCAATTTATAAAAATACCAATAATATAAAAATGCAATTAATAGAACAACTTGAAGAGTTAGGGCAAACAGCAATATTTTATATTCCAGCACCAATTCCTCCCGTCTTGATTAAAGAAAAATCTAATATAGCCTTAGAAGAAGAATTAACTTTATCAATGATAAATATTGGTGCGAAAATTTTGCCTAGAAGCTTCTTTTCTTTGAAGAATTACCTAAATACAGGTTGTCCAATCCATGTTAGAAGTTATTCCATTATTTCAGAGATATTGACTAATAGTTTTTTGTCTTCAGCTCGTGAAAAGATAAAAAAAGTAATAATTACAGATTTTGATGGTGTTTTATGGAGTGGAATTATTGGAGATGATGGAGTTGGATCAATTCAATATTCTAACGACTCTAAAGGATTTCCACATTATATTTTTCAAACTTTCCTTAAGAATCTAAAGGACAGAGGAATTTTACTTTGTGGAGTGACAAAGAATAATTTAGAAGTTGCAACACAACCTTTTTCGGATAATAGAATGATTTTGAATGATGATGATTTCGTCAGTATATTAGCAAGCTACAATCCTAAGTCCGCACAAATAAAACTATTATCAGATGAATTAAATCTTAGATTGGATTCGTTTGTATTTATTGATGATAATTTACTAGAAATTACAGAAGTTTCAAGAGCTATTCCAGATGTAAAGTGTATTTTATTTCCAAATGAAATAGACGACCTTCCAAAATTTATGAGAGAAATTTTTAGTCTATTTAAATTTAAAAATATCACAAGTGAAGATAATGAAAGAACAGAGTTATATAAAAGACGGTTAAAAGGCTTAGCTCCTGTAGAAGAGTCTTCGATTACTAATATTTTCGATTTTCTTAAAGATCTTGATATGACAATGTCTATCTACAATAAATCCTATAGTGATTGGACGCGAGCGCTTCAGTTGATTAATAAAACTAATCAATTTAATATGAATGGTAATAAAATTTCCAATGATCAAGTCAAAGATATTGTGAATAATGGCGGCCATATTTTTAGCGTAATTTTAGATGATAAAACAGGGTCTCATGGTGAGGTATTATCTTTTTTGATAGATAAGATAGGAAATGTAAAATCTTTTGTAATGTCTTGTAGAGTTTTTCAGCGAGAAATAGAATATTTTTTTCTAGAATGGATTTTAAATCATTACAATGTTAGTAATTTTGAATATACATATACTGGTAAAAACGATGTTTTTAAAAAAAATATTGCAAATAAATTCTTTGATTTTTCAGAAAATAATGTAACTATAAATTCAGATAGTCTTTCAAAATATATGAAGCAGTTTGATGGTTTGCTGAAGATAACTATTGTATAGGCATGACCAAAAATATTATTAATAGCTTATTGAAAAGACTTGATGTTCAAAATGGGGATGTGGTATATCTCACGGTTGACATGTCAAAAATACCATTACCTAAAATTGATGTTGAGTTTACACCTAAGGCTATAAAACAAAGACAAGAGCAGTGGTTTAAATATGTCGAGGATGGATTATGGAAAGTAATAGGAAAAAATGGAACTTTGATAGTCCACTCTTTCTTTTATGATTATACATCTGGAAAGACATTTAATAATTTAGAGAGCCCATCTCAATCAGGTCCATTTACCAATTATATTCTCAGGTCAAACAAATCAATTCGATCTATTCATCCAGTATTTTCACTTACTGGATATGGGAAATATGCTAAATCAATATTATCTGATTGCGGGCATTCAGGTTTTGGGACTGGGAGTCCATTTTCCAAATTTTCCAAATACAATGCTATCTTTGTGGGACTAGGTACATCAATAGGAAAATCGATGACATATTTACACCATTTAGAGCAAATGCATGGTGTCACGCATAGGTTTAATCAATGCTTCAATTTTCCAGTAATAGTTGATGAAAAAAAAATTAATGGCCCTTGGTTGGTAAATTTAAGACGCCTAGATCTTGAAATGAAACCTAATTTAGTATATGCCGAAAAGGTACTTTGTAAATTGAATAAGGTGAATATTGTAGGACATTCTCAATCGATAAGAATAAGAACTGTAGACTCAATTATTAATAAGATGTTGAGTCGAAATCCAGCGGCACTAACCAATCCACAAGTTTCGGTTCCAATGCACGATATAAAATATCAGTCGCAATAGCAGGCCTGACTTAAAGGGTAGCTTTAGCTATGAAATTCTTAAATATCGATGTATATTTTTTATATCTAGGTAAGTGCACAATTTAAGTAAAATCATTTAAGTTTGTAATCAAACAATATTAACCAAATATACGAGATTTCATGTTAAAAACAAGCGTACTTGTGCTTTTTATATCACACTAAGATATGAGTGAATTACTGACTGATGGTGAACGAATGATTCGTTGGGCAAAAGATCTTTGGGATTATCCAAGATCTCTAACTGGTCATGGAACCCATGCTACACTTAAATATTTAAAATCTATTAATAATGACTTGAATCTGCATTTGTTTAAGTCGGGTGAGAGAGTGTTTGATTGGACTATTCCTGATGAATGGAATATTTATGATGCCTTTATTGAGCATGAATCAGGTGAAAAATTTGCAAAATTCTCATCTCATAATCTTCATATTATGGGTTACTCAGTTCCTTGTGATATTCATCTTTCTCTTAGTGAGTTATTACCGCATATATACACACAGCCAAATCAGACAGACGTCATTCCTTATGTAACATCATACTATGCTGATAATTGGGGTTTTTGTATGTCTGAGAAGGATAAGAGAAAACTTCCGACAGGGAAATATCATGTAGTAATAGATTCTACAAAAGGCCCAGGAACTATGGAGCTTGCTGATTTAGTAATAGAAGGAGACAGTAATGATGAAATTTTTTTCTCAACATATATATGTCATCCATCCATGGCTAATAATGAGCTATCAGGACCAGTGCTTGCTAGTGCTTTAATACAATACATAAAACATAAGTATAAAAAACCCAAATATACATATAGGTTCGTTTTTGTTCCAGAAACTATAGGGTCAATAGCTTATTTGAGTCAAAACCTTGATAAACTTCAAGATAAGGTTATTTGTGGATTTAACCTTTCCTGTGTTGGAGACGAGAGATCTTATAGTCATATAGAATCAAGAATGGGCGATACTTTGGCTGATAAAGCATTACAGGCAGCACTAATTGGACTAAAAAATGTAGTAACGTACTCATTTCTTGAACGTGGCTCCGATGAAAGACAATACTGTGCTCCAGGGGTGGATTTGCCATTATGTGGATTCTGCCGGACTAAATATGGAGAATATCCAGAGTACCACACAAGTGCAGATAACTTTGATATTGTTACAGCAGACGGACTTAATGGTTCACTTAATGTGATGAAAACAATTATCGATGCTTTTGAAGCTAATTTATTTCCAAAAATAAATGTTAAATGTGAACCGCAGCTTGGGAAACGAGGTCTTAGGCCTAGTGTAAGTCAAAAAGGCTTTTATGGGGATATTAATACGCGTTCGGACTTTATTGCATACGCTGATGGAAAACATAGTATTTTCGACATCTCTCGTAAAATTAAAAAAAACCTTAGATTAGTTATAGAAGAAGCTGAGATTTTGAAAAAACATAATTTATTAAACCCATAAAATAAATCCATATGAAGAGATTTTTGACAAAATTGCAAGGTATTGTTTGGTTATCTCGAGCAAAAAAATTAGGACTATCTTATCATCAAATAGTTATTCTTATTGTAATATCTTTGATAGCAACAGTTACAGAAGTTATTGGAATAGGAATTTTTCTACCAATATTCCAGTTCATTCGTCTTGAAGGAGATTTGAATGCATTGGTTGGTTCATCAATTTTTTGGCAATACTTAATAGATTGGTTTGCTTATTTTAATATTGAAACATCACTAGTAGTTTTGCTATTGGTATCATTTTCTTTCTTTATGTTTAGGCAGTTATTTACATATGTCAGATTAGTTTATCAAGCAACAGTGACACAGTATATCACTCAGATACAACGGAACCGTATGTTTAGTGGGTATATTAAGGCTGATACAGCTTATCATGATGAGATGCCAGTAGGCAATCTTGTAAATATTATTACAACAGAAGTTAATAATGCAGTGATGGGTATATTGGCTCCAATGGAATTGATTGTTTACTCGATTATGCTATTTAGTTATACGTTAGTATTGTTATTGCTTTCATGGGAGATGACTATAGTTTCATTGATTGTACTATTGATTGCAAGTAGAGCTCCCAATATATGGGTTAAAAAAACTGCAGCATCTGGACGTAATATTGTTAAAGCAAATACAGCACTATCAAAATTTTTAGTTGAAAGGTTGCGATCTCCTCGTTTGGTACGTCTAGCAGGTACAGAAGCAGCTGAACAAAAAGAGTTTTATACATTAACTCAAACACAACGCAAGCATTCAGTATTTATCTCTATTTTACGAGCTAAAACTGAAGTTTCAATGGACCCAGTTGTTATTGGAATGAGTCTTGTATTTTTATATTTTGCTTATACTGTATTGCATATGCAGATAGAAATGCTTGGACTATATTTAGTTGTTGCACTACGTTTGATGCCTATTATTAAAGGTGTCATAACTCAGTGGCAGTCTTTACAAGGACTCCTGGGATCTATGGAGGCAGTTGAGGATCGCTATCAGGCTATGATGGAATCTGTTGAGAAGGATACAGGAACAGAATTTTTGAGTCAGTTAAAACAATCAATTCTAATTGATAATGTTAGTTATCGTTATCCAACTGGTAAGGGTGATGCGCTGAAAGATATTACAATTGAATTTGAAGTAGGCACGATGACAGCAATTGTTGGAGCTTCGGGAAGTGGTAAATCAACACTGATTGACCTGCTACCACGCCTAAGACTACCGATAGGTGGAGTTATTAAAATTGATGGTGAGAGTATTGAGAAATATAGATTAAAAAGTCTACGTCAATTAATATCTTATGTCCCACAATCTCCACAGATCTTTGATGGTACAGTTAGAAATCATATCCTCTATGGGAAGAGTGATGCAACCGATGAAGAGGTACAAGAAGCAGTATATTTATCAGGCTCAAAAGAGTTTATTAATCAACTCCCAAAAGGGCTTAAAACAAATCTTGGTGAAGATGCAGTTAAATTATCGGGTGGGCAACGTCAACGTCTAGATCTTGCTAGGGCTCTAGTGGGAAAAGCAAAAATACTGATTCTAGATGAACCAACTAGTAATTTAGATGCAGAATCAGAAGAGAGGTTTAAACAGGTTCTATCCAAAATACGTAAAGATACAAATACCACAATTATTATCGTGGCTCATCGCCTAGCAAGTATTGTAGATGCAAATCAGATTGTTATATTGAATCAAGGTGTGGTTGAGGCTATAGGCAAACATGCTGAATTACTTAAACAGCAAGGATGGTATGCCAAGGCTTGGAAGATACAGAATGCACAAATATAACAATTAATAGTAAAAAAATCGGATTAAATGAGTTGAAAAATATAAATATTATTGTTAGCGAGCGCTTTGGTTGGAAAAAGCATCAAATAGGAGAATTTGATATATGGTTTAATGGATACATCTTGAATGACGAAAAAATGTCATTTTTAAATAGAGGTGCTGAATTATTACATAGTGATTTGTCTACAAATAATGATTTTGATGATTGGGTAAGGAGCACACAGGGGCACTTTTCATTTATTATTTCTAATAAGAAAAAAATATTATGTAGCGTAGACCATGTAAGAACAATACCTCTTTTCTATACTTTGAGTAGTATAGAAATTATTGTCAGTAATCATGCGCCTAATATTAGTAAAATTATTAGTACAAATGAAAAGAAATATAATAAGCAAGCAGCATTGGAAATTTCAATGTCTGGTTATACCATAGGAAAGAAAACTTTACATCCACAAATATCACAATTGTGTGCTGGGGAGTTATTGATAGTAAGAAACGACAAGTTAGAGGTAAGAGAGTATTATCGGTATTCTCCTTGGAGGATGAATAAGAAAAGTAAAGTGCAACTAAAGAAAGAGTTAACAGATGTATCTAGGAAAGTGTTAGAAGATATGGTGGAAAATGCCGATGGCAGGCAATTTGTGATACCTCTTAGTGCTGGAAATGACTCACGATTTATTGCAAGTGGATTAAAAGAGTTAGGTGTAAAAAATGTATTTTGTTTTTCTTATGGATTAGAAAATAATTTTGAAGTTAAAACAGCAGGGCAAGTTGCCAAACATCTAGGATATTCATGGACCCACATTCCTTTGTCTGTTGAAATTCAAAAGAAAATATTTTCCGAAAGTAGTTTCGATGATTTCTGGAGATACACCGATACCTTTTCAAATTCCCCAGTACTTATAGATTATTCAGCAGTAAAGATTCTAAAGGAGTCTGGTAAGATTTCTAAAGAAGCTATTTTTGTTAATGGCAACTCAGGTGATTTTATTACTGGGGGGCATGTAAATCCCGATATTCAATCAAATTATAATATTGGTATTGATGGACTAATTAACCTTATAACTGAAAAACACTATAGCTTGTGGAACTGTTTAAAATCTACAGATAATATCGAAAAGATTCAAGTAGAGCTTGAGAGGGAGATTACCAATCTAATTAATAATTATGGTTTGAGCAAGACTAGTTTTGCCGAAATTGGTGAAAACATTGAATGGAAAGGCAGGCAAAGCAAGATAGTTACAGCTACACAAAGGAGTTATGAATTTTTTGGGTACGAGTGGAGGCTTCCTTTATGGGATCCTATTTATATGGATTTTTGGGAAGGGGTAGAAAGAAAATACAAAATAAATCAATCATTGTATATTGAGACACTATTGGAAAACAATTGGGGAGGTGTATGGGGGAACATAACAGTGAATAATTTTTCTATTGCATCTAGCAGGCTTCGTTCGTTTAGAGAGTTTACTAAGTTATTTTTTGTTTTTTTTGAAAAGAGAGTGTGGCATCAATTTGATAAAAAGTTTTTTGCTTATTTCTATGATGATACTGCCGCAACTGCAATTGTTCCTTACAGAGAAACTTTTTTTGATAGGTGTGGAGCTAGAAATAGAAATTCTTGGATAACTAAAAAGTATTTAAATCAGCATAAGATGCGTTCTGATACATGAATAATGATACATATATAATAAACACGGTTGAAATGTTTGGTTTGTGCGGTTCTGGGAAGACAACAATTCAATCTAACTGCAATATCGATAAAATAGTCACTATATATAATCCTATACCTATTTCAGCAATACATACATACATATTTACTGCATATATTATTGCAAAAATATTTGTAATATCTCCTATTATTTCATTTAGATTTTTGTGTGATCGTCAAAGCAGGAAGCTTCTTTTGAAGCTTGGGTTGAGAGTTGGAGGTATATTTAAAAGAAGAAATATTTACAGAGATAGCGATATTTTTTTGAGAGATTCAGGGGTGTTAATGCCATTCTTGAGTGCTATTATAGAAGAATCGTGGGAGTGGAATGAAGCATGCGTATTATTGTTATTTATGGTCCTTCCTGTTCCAAAAAAAGCAATATTTGTTTCTGTAGAACCGTCAGTTGCTTATGTTAGATATATTGAACGTAATAAAAACAAGAGTATTTCACAAGACCTGTTTTGTTTAGCCAATGAATTTTGTCAATTTTTGTACATACTACTTGAATCAAAAGGGGTAAAAATGATAAAAGTTGACAATAATGTGTCTGTAAAATGCTCTTTTTTGAGTGATAAATTAAATGAAGAGTAAGGGGTTAAAATGCGTAATTATATTAATGCGTTAATTTACAGGGTAACCGTGTTGTTTTATAGGGTTAGGTTATTTATTCAGAATATTTTTCATTTGACAAAAGGATATCAACCAAATCCGTTTATTTTGGATGGAGATAGCATCCGTGTTTGTCAAGATAGATTTGCAAGCATTAACTCGGAAGTTCCTAACGAACCATTATCGTGTTTAGATATAGGGTGTAATGAAGGATTTTTTACATTCAAAATGGCAGAGAGAGGTGGTTTTTGTATGGGTATTGACTCTGGACGCAATGAGGTTATGGTTGCAGAATCAATCAAAGAGATAAATCGCATTGAGAATGTATCGTTTGTCAATATGCAAATTGGCCCAGATTCTTTTAAAAGTCTACCATCGTTTGATATTATATTTCTATTATCAGTGTTTCATCATATAGTTCGTCATAACGATATTGAATATGCAAAAAAGTTTATGATAGAGTTATCTATGAGAAATCATAAATATTTAGTCTTTGAAACAGGGCAACCAGATGAAGAAGGAGTGGATTGGACAAAAGATCTTTTCTTTATGTTGCCTGATCCAGAGGTGTGGATTAAAAATATGCTTTTGTCAGTTGGATACTCTAGTGTTAAAGTTATTGGAAAGAACAAGTCGATAAGATCAAGTATTCCGCGTTTGTTATTTTTGGCAACTAAATAGATATAGTAAATTTAAGAAAGGCGATGATTATAAATATTATTAAGTATTTAGTAGTAAAGTCTTTTGTTATTTTAAATTGTATTATAAGTGCAGGAGAAAGTCCCTGAGAGTATTATTTCCATTTGTTGGCGATTCTGTAGGTGGTAGCCATATATCTACATTAGAACTTTATTCATCTTTAGTTGATAAAGGTATTCATGTATTTATTCTTATTCACGAGTGTGACGGACCTCTTTCGCAATATTTACATAATAAAAAAATACCTTTTTCTATTATGAAAGTATCAAGGCTTGCTGGGGAATACCCCGGAATATTACCAATTGCTATTAGTATTCTGACTAATTTTATTCATTTTAGTAGATTCATTAAAGAGAATAAAATTGATATTGTTCATGGCAATGATTTAAGGATAAATTTATCATGGTCTTTACCTGGAAAAGTTTTTGCAAAAGGATTTATTTGGCATCAAAGAACTTTGCTTAGTACTTCAAAATTTTGGCTATTAATCAGGTACTTATGTGACTATTTTGTAGCAATTTCAGAC